>JAEEGL011384473.1_pt1 | contig 44985 bp, 48 predicted proteins | sample 9134231 | NCBI WGS metagenome assembly JAEEGL01 (sample SAMN16246548, study PRJNA631951) | gut metagenome | biome: gut microbiome; feature: rumen; material: fiber-attached | host: Bos | place: Iran: Karaj | collected 2018-10 | reverse complement strand
ATTCGTCCATAGTTATTTGTTGATACATATACTCGATATCCTTTTTCTTTAAATAGTTTTAAATAAGGGATTTGGAATTGTAATAAGAATACATCCATAGTTGCTGTAAATAATACTTTCTTCATTGATAATCTATCCTTTTCTTAAATCCCCTTTTAAATTCAATACTACATTTATTTTATGATATATATTATCAAATGTCAAAGTATATTTTGATATTCTGTGGCAAAAAAATAGAGTCTCAACTCTACTTGGTTTTGTCTCTTTTGATTGTTATTGGTTTCTTTTCTTTTAAATTCTTTCTTATGCCCGAAAATACGGAATCTCTTTGTGACGAAGTGGTTGTCATCATCATATCCGTTCCTGTTTCGTCATCGCTAACATTGCAAGGCCAATACGCTGCACGTATTCTTTTGTGATCAGGGTATAAATACGACAACAAATCAATTTTAATTTCAACTTCATCATCAATGTTTTCTGTACATAATTCAAACAAATCATAAAGACCGCACTTGTTTTCACAATCAATAGCTAAAATGAAAGATAATGGGAAACTACTTATACAGTTTATTAAACATGATGGTACCTCATAATTTGTCTTTCTGATATTTTTTGGAACAACATTTCTAACAATCATTATAGTATTATAAATATATGTGTAATAAAGTAAAGAGCAATTTTTAGGTGGCTTAATATTTGGATTTAAAACATACTTTCTTAATTTTATTTCATCTTCAGCAGTACTAAAGTCACTTCTAGCCGCTAAAAAATGTCCTACAATCGCACGTGCTATCTTGTTTATCTTAACTTTTATTAACACATACTGTTCGATTTCACCCGGTGTAACATATATTGAGTATAATAAATCTACTAGTTTTTTATATTCCACATCATATAAACTGCCTATTATGTTGTTGCAGTCATTGCAAATTGTTCTAAACTTTATCCCGTTTTGACTGTGTAAAAACCTTTTTTCTTTATTTACAATATCAAGCATTGAATTATATTTTACTTCATTATCATTAAAACAAAAACGAGGTGGCACATGGTCCCAGCTTAGTTGCTTTATTTTGCCACATATATTACAAACATCCACTTTCTCCTTTTTAATTTTTTTATACGCATTTAATAATCCGTGCATTTCAGTTGCTATCACATCTTCTCCCATTTTATCAACTCCAACTTTTTTGAATAAAAAAAGATACTATTAAAATAGTATCAATTGCTATTATTATTATAACATTTTTATTTTAAAAACACTATAGCGATATAGTGCTTTTTGTTTCATTTAATGAATTAAGATAGTCTTGATGTTTATCATAATGGAATTGACTTAAATAGATTCTATCTCCTTCTAAGATCATATTATGTTCTAATACTAGTTCTTCTAATGATTTAGTTTGTTGCCTTTTTCTTTCCTCTATTTCTTCTTTAGTTGGTTCATGAAAATCAAACTGACTTAAATCTATATCATCAAATTCATCCATATTACATTCTCCTATATGTTTATTTTAACATAAGAAAACACTATTGCCTAATAGTGTTTTTTATTTATGTATTATTCGTTTTATAATAATTTTAAGTTTATTAATTATCTTTTTGCCTAATGAAGTTTTAGGTACATATTCATTTACTAATTCATCAGTATTTTCTTTATCTATATCATCAAAGAAAGTATCCCTTTTATTTGGCCTTTTAGTAGATTCTTTAATCATTGGATTACCACTAACTATTTCATCAATGATACAATCTTTATAATCTAATTCATCTTTTATTAAAGCAAAAATCTCTTTTCCCTTTTGAGTGTTAATTATAATTGCAGAAACTCCTTTTTTATTATACATTTCAGGATAATATTTATTAACACCCCAGAAATCACCTAATGTTATATCCGAATACTTGTTACCTAGTTTAAAATTACAACTGAAACAACTTTCTCTTAAAGCCACATCTGATAAAAATAATTTCATATAATTATTATCTTTTTGTAGTTCAGATTTGGTGCTATTCTCAAATGTTGCAGTATTAGAATAAGAATCCCAACCTGTAGATTTGTCTCTAAAGTTGTAATCTTTTAAAGAATCATTATTTTCTTTTTCGATGTCTTTTACATATTTATCAAATAGTTTTGGTGATGGTACACCATGGCAAAACAAATCTATACAGATTAATTTTTCATAATCTTTTTTTAGAAAAGCTTTCAGTCCAGCTGCTTGACAAGGAGTACCTACAAATAGTATTTTTTTCTTTTCTATGTTTTCTTTAACAAATAAAAATATGTTTTCTAAATCACTTTGTAAGTATTTAGATCCTTTTACTTTATTTAATTCTTCTTTTTTAGTTATAGCTATATGTTTTAACTTATTATTTTGATTAAACGCAGCTCCAATAACTATTCCTTTATCTTCCAATACCCTTGTTGCTATTAATGGAAAGATTCCCCCAGAAGATGAATTGTTTTTGTACTTATCATCTTTTGCATATGCGACAAAACATTCATTTAGGGAGTAATTTTTATTTGTATTCAATGCTGGACACGTCTTTTTACACAAACCACAATTAATACATTTTTCTTTATTTATTACAGGAACTTTAAATCCTTCACTATTTGTTTCCATACTTATAGCTTGTTTAGGACATATATTCATACAGGCCGTACAACCAGTACATTTATTTTTAGCAACAATTTCTTCCATTTTTACGCCTTCTTTAAATGTATTTTTATTAATACCCTATTTATAATATCTTTTTCATAATTATTCATTGATAGGAAATATGCAATTACACAATACATTATCGTGTATAGACCTGCATATGTTATCAACGCAATAATTCCGTGTAGTTTTACAATATTCATAAAGATTATGATTAATGCCAAAGGAATTAAAAAAGGAATAGTCATATTTATAATTTCTTTCCAAAATTTTAGAACATTTATTCCTATCTTTTTATAATAATAAATATTTATTATTAACCCATTTCCAATTAGTAAAGACAATGCTGTACCAATAGCAGCGCCAATTCCTCCATATGCTTTGGCCAATGGAATGCTTATGAAAATATTAACTATAGAAATTCCTGCCAGTAGTATACTTCTAAATCTATGCATGTTTTTAGCTTGCATAATACTAATTCCCAAATTTTGAACTAATGGTATACAAACCGGTATTATTAATAACAATGAAATATAATATGCGTCTTCATATCCTTTGCCTGCCCAAATATTAAAGAAATTTTTTCCTACTAATACAAAGCCGCTTGCCATTAAGAATACTATTAAATACTGTATTCTTCCTACTTTAATAAACTCATTAGTTATATCTTCGTTACTAGCATTTTTTGCTACCATTTTAGACATTTTTGGCAACATTACACCACTTACTGCTGTCGATAAGTTTATAAATAAATGGTTGAGAGTTGCTGCAAGCGAATAAATTGAAACCGCGATGGTGCCTGACACTGCACCTAAGACAAAATTATCTACAGACCAATTAATTTTATCAACAATTACTCCTAAGAATATCCATATAGAATAACCAAAAATAGTTTTAAATAATGCTTTATCAAATCCTATAAATTTAGTACTAATTTTGAGTTTATTTTTACAATAAACAAAATTACTTAGTAAAACTATAATATTAACTAATGTAATAATAATACACATCGCGATTGATTTATATCCTATGAATAATAAAGGAATCATTATCAAGGGTTTTAAAATAGAATTTAATAATGCCATAACTTTTTGAAAAACAAACTTTTCGTATGCACTTATTATCGAACTATAAATACTAAATGAGAATGTAATCATTAAATTAAACGATAAAATTAGCATCATTATTCTCATTTTATGTAATTCAAAATCTGTCATAGTATTTCCAAATATGTTATTAACATTTAAAAATAATAACAATCCTAGTATTGCTGTAATTATACCAATTATTATAAATATTATTTTAAACATTCCATGGAGTTTTTGTTCTTCTGTGAATTGTCCTTTAGCTCTATATTTAGATGTGTAAACTATAATAGCATTACCAAATCCAAGATCAAGAATGGTTAAATATCCTATTACACTAGAAACAAGTGAATATAATCCGTATTCACTTTGTCCTAACATTCTAATCAATAATGGTGTATATAGTAATTGAATTAATGTGTTTACTATTATCGAAACATAAGATAATAATGTTCCAGCTTTTCTTTGGCTGCTATCATTCATTTTAATCACTGTCCTTAATATCTAGTGCTTTTTTCAAAAAAACTTCACTTTTTTGTCTTTCATTTTCTAATATTTTATATGCTTCTTTATAGTTATGTTTTATATTATCTTTTGTAATTTCTTCCCCGTTATATATTCTACCTTTAAGTTTAAACATGTCAACTAATGTTTCTATTCTTGAATTCATTTTTTCAATATTCTTTTGATTTCTATCAAATACAACAAATGGTCTATCAAAAATGAGCCCAAATACACTAGAATGAAAAGAATCTGTGCATATTAAAAATGCATTTTTTTCTAAAAATAAGAACTCAGAAGGACCAGAAGTATAAAAACAATTTTTTTTATCTAGAATATTGATTATTTCGCATTCGTTTTCTTTTGCAAATCTTTTGATTTCTCTATCTATTTCCGGTTTTATACTTCCCAAAAAATAATTTAATATATATTTTTTTGGAAGTTTGTATTCTGGTTTTTTAATTATTTTTTCCCATTCTTTTTCCTTTAGTAGCAAAGTTGGATCTATATTCGTTGTGATGTCTTTTCTTCCTGTAAGATTCTTCGCAATAACTTCTCCTCTTTTTTCCCTAACAGATATTGCCTTAAATTTTCTAAGTTCTTTTGCAACCCTTTTTTTATCTTGTTCTGGAATATCGTTTATACCAAAGGAAGCTGCATAAGAAATCCTTTTTTTAGATTCTACATTTGATAACAAATCAACCTCTCTTAATCTTAAAAAATTAGGATTCCAAACCTGATCACTTCCTACTATTACATAATCGTATTTTTTTAGCTTAGAAAATGCATTTATTTTTTTAGAAGAAAAATTAATATGTTTATTAAACTTCTCAAAATTTTTCCTTCTATTTTTGTTATTACTATATGTTCCTTTGTTATTTATGTTTTTTATTAACCTTAAAAGAAACATGTTTTTAGTATTTGTGAATGGTTCGTTTTTTAGTGTTTCTACCTTTAAATCCATGCTTTTTAACTTTTGTTCTAGAGCATAGTTTTGAAGCCGGTTTCCATAGTTATCGTTTCCAATAATTGTAATTATTCCTACATTCATATTATCCACATCCTATATGTCAAATCCTTTTTTGTCTTTTAACTCTTTTGACATTATTTTTTTTTCGTTTTTATTTTTTTTTGCACAATATGTATTGTAAACAGGATTCGTTTTTAACAATTCTTTATTCCTTGAAATGTATTCATCATAGGAACATATATGTTTTGCTGGATTTCCAGCAAAAACGCTATTATCAGGAATGTTTTTAGTTACTACTGCTCCTGCACCTATTATTACTTTGTTACCTATTGTAGTTCCTGGTAATATAATAGCATCTGCCCCTATAAATACATTATTCCCTATTGTTACTTTACCTACCTTACTATATCCTAGTTCCATTTTTGTACTAGCATCATGAAAAAGAATTCTAGCATCAGCAATGGTAACGTTATTGCCAATTTCAAGTAGATGTGCATGCTTTTTATCTATTTTAGATGACCAAATAACTACATTTTCTCCAATTATTGCTCCTTTTTTTCTTAATTCTTTTATACTAGGGATTCCTTTAATAAATTTAATTATTTCATCCTTCACTTTTTTCACCTTCAACCTTACTTTCTAGTTTTTTATATACGCCTATCATCGATCCACTTGCCATATAATACAACAGTATTTGTTCATAAGAAAAATGAGGATATCCTGTTAAAGAGTATAGTAGAAAAAATAATTGATATAAAATTGAGAACATTATAACGAATTTATATTTACTATCAATATATATTTTATTTTTTATTGCTTTAAGACTAATTTTAAGGTTAAAATAGTTAAATGATAAAAATATTAAAGCTCCAATTATTCCTGTTTCTGCTAACAACTGTAAATAATCATTGTGAACAGCTTGAAATGTTGTTCCTTCAACCTCCTTTAAAAAACTATTCCAACCATTTCCTAAAATTGGTTCTCTTTTAAACATATTTAAAGCTATACCATATAAATAAAATCTTCCATTTGAAACGTCATCAGTATTGTTTAATGTTATAGTTCTTGTAACTATATTGTTAACTTGCGGAACTATTAAATATGCGATAAAAAACATAAATAAACCTGTAATTATTATTCCTGTCACCTTAAATAACTTGCTTTGCATATTTTTCCCTTTTATGAATTCCGTAATTAAGATTGAAAATATAAGGAATAGAGAAATTCCTCTTTTTCCAACCATAAATAATGTCGCAAAAAGGAAAATAAATAATATAATCTCTGGCCATTTCTTTTTTTTGGCTCCAGACATTTCACTAAGTAGACAAATTATTCCGAGAGTTATATAAAAAGAATTCCTGGAGTAATGATTAGTCAATCCATGATTCATTCCTCTATTTAAAAAACTATATTTAAGACTTGACCATTCTTCAAATATAACCAATATATTATCAATATAAAATTGAGGTTTTATAGCACCTATCCACGACACAATTGCTGTTATTATTGCGAATACGATTAATGGATATTTTACATACTTAAATGAATGTGGTTCCTTTTGTATAAAAAAGAAGTATAAAATGCCAACTATTGAAAAAAACATATAACGTTCTGGTGTTGTGCTCCTAATAAAGAAAAAAGGAGTAAGAAAAATAAATAATTCATAAAAACATATTTTTTTCTTTTCATTGTTGAATATAAATAAAACTGTTGACATTATTGTTAAAATGGCAATAACACCATATTCAACTAAGGGATTAATATAAAACAAAGTTGGTTTGCATCTAACAACTATAGAAATTCCCAAAAAGAAAGTCAAAACCGATAATAATAAACTACTATAACTATTACTTTTGGCTTTTTTCATGTTAGATTCCTCCTTTTATTCTATTAATGGTATCACGAATTCTATACAAAAAATAAAGTAATATATATTTTTTTTTCTTAAGTAATAAAACGAATATTTTGTTTTTTATATTGTCTTCTTTTTTTAAATTGATATCTATAATACTTTTTTCCCAAAAAGTATCTTCGCATATATTCTTTACTATCTCTATTCTTTTTCGAACATTCATTTTTGAAACATTATGAAATGGATATAATTCTAAAATACCATTTAAGGATGTTATCACTCGATAATTATAAGACTCATTGTTAACTTTCTTTGTTTTTAACTCTTTTAACATCTTTTTTATTTCATTTTTAAATTCTGGATTAAAACTTTGAGTAACCGAGTTTTCATTTATTCTATAGTAATACCATATATCAGGAATAACTCCTATTCTCTCAGCATTTCTAAAAACATCTATATTGAATAGCGTATCTTCTCCAATTTTAATGTTTTCGTTAAAAGAAATATTATCAATTGTTTTTTTAGAAAAAATTTTACATACTGATCCACTCATAAAGCATTCATCTAGTTCTGATAATTTACATTTGTATCCAACAATTTTATTTTCTAGTTCATTTAAGTCTTCTTTTATGTAGACTTTTGGTATTTTTTCTTTAGTGACAAATTTTTTCTTATGATTTGTGAAACATTTTTCTAATCCTCCAATAACAATATCAAGGTTGTACTTTTTTATATATGAAACTCCCTGCTCTATAAAACAGTTATCTATCCAATCATCCGAATCAACAAAACATATAAATTCTCCGTTTGCTTTTCTAATTCCGTCATTTCTTGCCTTGGACACTCCCTCGTTTTTTTTGTTGATATATTTAATTCTATTATCTTTTTTTAAAAACTCTTTGATGATACTATCACTAGAATCAGTTGAGCCATCATTTATTATTATTATTTCAATACTTTTATATGTTTGATTTATTGCAGATTCTAAGCATTCTTTCAAATGCTTTTCAGAATTATATGCAGGTATTATTATACTTACAAGATTTTTAACCATTTTGCATCAGTCCTTATTAATTATGTCAACAAGAATCCCTCTAATTTTAGATGTTTCGTATTCTTGTGCTGTTTGTAGTGCTCCTTTTATTAGTTCTTTTTTTTGTTTTTCATCTAACAATACTGCTTTTTTTATGCATTCAAGTAAATCTTCTGGAGAAGACTTTTTAAATTTAAAACCATTTTTATCGTTTACATAATACTTTGGTGCGGCAAAATCGCTGCAAATAACTGGACATCCACATGCCATGCTTTCTATTCCAACCAATCCAAGGCTTTCACCTTCTCTTTCAGTTGGAAAAATGAAATAATCAAAAGCATTATACATATCACATAATTCGTCTTGAGGTAGCAGTGGAAATCTTTTAATACATATGTCTTCATTTACATCGTTTATTATCTTTAAAAGTTTTTTCTCTTCAGGGCCGGATCCAACAATTACAAATTCTACGTTAACGCTATTCGATTCATGCGAATATTTTTTTATTGCCTCTGCGAAAATATTCCATCCTTTACCACTAGAAATTCTGCCTACATATCCAAAAACCACTTTGTTATATTCAATGCCGTATTTTTTTCTACTTTCTTTTTTTTCATCCTCTGTTTTCTGATAAAAAACACTTTTGTTTATGCCACAAGACGGATATACGAATATTTTTCTTTCGTTTACATTGTATTTTTTTATTATGTATCTCTTAAAATACTCTGACGGCACTACTACTTTACTACTTATTGTTAATATTTTTTTTGTAAAGTGATTCATTTTTTCATGCAGTTTATTCTCTGGTACAATATCACTACCATGTACATTAACTATGACTCTTTTCTTTTTAAAGAAATACCCTATTATTATTGGTAAAGAGCTATAAGATGCATAGTGGATATATATTGTTTTATTGTTTTTATTAAAATATTTAATAAAAGATCTAAAATAAAAAATAAGATATTTAAAAATTTTTATTAATTTATTATTTTCTTTGTATAAAACTGATTTTTCATAATTTATATGACTTTTTTTTAGTTCATCACAAAATCTTTTCACAAATATTCCATATGTTGGATATCTTTTATCTGGAAACATGTTTGAAATAACTAATACTCTATCCATTCTATTCACCTTTGTTTATAAAATTACGTATACTTTCTAATATTGTGTTTGTATTCTGTTTATACTTATTATATTTCTTATTCCCGATTTGTTTTAATTTGTTTTCTAATTCATCTAATTCATAACACGGTTCTATGAAATTTAGTTCATCGAATTGTTGAATTAGTTGTATTTGGTGATCATCTACGTGTTCACCGTATTTATTTAATCTCGGTGTAGCTATTACCTTTTTTCCTCTTTTAACTGCATTAACTATTATGCCTGTGCCTGCATGGGTTATTAGCAAATCACATTCATCTAATTTTTCATTAAATTCATCTTGGGTTAAATAATCTACATATTTATAATGTTTTGGTTTATAATCGCTTACACCAATTTGAGCGAATACTGGTTCATTTATTCTTTTGCTTTCAATTAATTTATCTATTTTTTTTAATAACCTATTAAATTGAAATTTTTGAGATCCAACAGTAACTAATATCATTAATAAATACCACCTTTGTATATCGCATCTGGATAAAATTCTAACATTGATTCCCATTGTACATAAAATTGATCTGCAATATGCCTTTTATAGATTAATTTACCAGTCATAGTAGGACTGTTGATTTTAGCAAATGATTCTATATAAATTATTTTCTTTTTGAAAATGTGACCTATATACATCATTGGTATTGTAGCTAAAACACCTGTACTTATTACTACGTCTGGTTTTTCTTTTATAAAAATATAAAGAGATTTCAATAGTATTCCTATCATTTTAAAAATAAATAATATTTCTTTTCTATTTACTTGGGAAACAAAGTAATTAATCTTTTTATCTTCTTTATTGTATTTAGTCTTTTCTGTTACGATAAAAATATCATAATCATCTTCTAGTGGTCTCAGCATAAGTAATTGCTCATAGTGTCCACCAGAAGAAGAAATTAAACATACTTTTTTACGTTTCATTTATATCAATCTCTCTATTTTTTCATAAAAAATATAATACTAAGTATTGGTTAGTATTATTATTTATACTATTCCATTAACTTGTAATTATATATATAAATTATACTATATTTCATATATATATTCAAACAAAGTAAACCAATTTGTTTGTGAAAATTATTATATACTAATAAAGATTATTTGCAAGCAATAAAAAAGAGACTTATGTCTCTTTTTTAGCAAAATCTCCACACTATATCTTCGTATACCACTTTTGATTGTGGTTCTATAATGGAATCTTTATCAACATTTTTTGTTTGGCTTCGATACTTATCTTTACATTCCTCTATTTGTCTCCAATATTCCTGGTATTCTTCATATCCTTCGACACCAGGATATGTTACTGCTGGAACTCTTTCTACATTATTAATGCATTCTCCATATTCTTTTGGCCATACTACAAATCTATTGGCTTCACTTACTAGAGTTCTTACATATTCTTGTTCAGTATTACCTAACGCATCAAAGTAATCACTGTTCATAAATTCATTAAATGTTGATCCTTTGCGATATTTAACGTCTTTATATATCATTTCATAGTAACAACCGCGGGATTCTATATAGAAGAAATCTTCTGGTATTACTATTTCTATTTTAGTTTCTAGTTTAATAGTTATTTTTTCTATAGCGTAAATAGTTATTGGAATTAGTAATAGTAATAAAATAGGTATAGTAAAATGATGTATTTTATGATTGTTGTAAAGAATTATTATAAGTGCTAGTGCACTTATAATAGTTGCTACTATAATTATTAATCCTGCTTTAGTTTTAGGATTTACTTGTTCACTCTCATTACTAGATAAATTAATAACCATACTATTGTCTTCTATATATTTACCATTATTTTGTTTTATTAATTCATCAGGCATTTGTTTATTATATGTAATTACAATATAGAAATCTTCTTCATCATTAGCTTTAATTATTTTAGTTTCTTTGGAAGCAAAGAATTCATATTTTACATATTCTCCTTTAGAGAATTCAGTCCAGTCATCTATTCCATATTCTTTGTTTGTTTCATTTTTAATTGTTACTTTATATTTAGCGAAGTCTTCTACTTCACTAAATTTAAGATTAAATTTAATAGTTAGTCCTTCGTAAGAAGGATTTTTTTCAACTTCTAGTTCTTCTTTAAAATCTACTAATTCAACATTTGTTATTTTTACTTCTGCTTTAGCTATAAATGGTACTAGAAGTAAAAATAATAAAAACAAGGTTTTTTTCATGTTATCACCTACTATATATAGTATATCATAAAAAAAAAGAGACTTATGTCTCTTTTTAACAATCATATATGAATGAATAAAATACTTTATCTTGAGAGATAATCTTAGAATCTTTGGAAATTATACCTTCATATTTACTATATTTACTACATTCTATTCTATGTTCATTATATATGTCTTTTTCTTCTTGGGTCATATTATCATGATATTCTTTTTCGACTTCATTAATACATCTTGCATAGTCTTGATCAACTATTATTAATTCATCTTTTTTTTCATTCATAAACCTTGTTAAAGGTATACCTTTTTCTGGTGGAAGTAGATTTAAATAATCACTATTTAGAAATTCTTCAATAGTCATTCCTTCACGATATTTAATATTATCAATCATTGTTGATGTATTATTACCACACATAGGGATTTTAAATGCAAAGTAGTTTTCTGGAATAGTTATTTCTATTTTAGTATTAAGTTTAATAGTTATTTTTTCTAATGCTATTATTGTTACTGGTATTAATAGTAATAGTAATAATGGTAATGTGAAATGATATAGTTTATAACGATTATATAATACTAATAATAAAGATATTATTGCTATTATTGTAATTGCAATTATTATACCAGTACTAGTTTTTGGATTTACTTCTTCTTTATCATTGTTAGATAAGTTGATTGTTAGATTATCTTTTTCTGTATAGACATTATTTATAAATTCATTTTCTGGTACTTCTTTATTATAAGTAATAGTTAGTAATAGTTCTTTTTCTTCACCAGCTTTTATTATTTCATTAGAACCAGAAATACTTATATTATATTTAATATATTTTTCTTTAGAGAAAGATTCTCCATCTTCTATTTCATAGTCTTTTTTAGTATCATTTTTAATTAATACTTTATATTTTGCGTAATCGTTTAATCTAGAGAATTTTAGATTAAAGTCTATTGTTAAGTCTTTATAAGATGGATTTGTATCTGCTTCTATGCCTTTAGTATTATCTATTAAATTGACACTTGTTATTTTTACTTCTGCATGTACCATAAATGGTACTAGAAGTAATAATAAAAATAATAATTTTTTCATAGTATCACCTACTATTAATAGTATAGCATAAAAAAAGAGACTTACATCTCTTTTATTTACATTCATTACCCCGATTACTTTCCGAGTATTCATATCCTTCATATTGGATAAGATCTGTTAACTGTACTTCTTTAACATTTAATTCAATACATTCGTCAATGTTTGTACTATTTCTTTCACAATAATATAGTTCTTTGTTTACCAAATAATTCTTTCTTTTCATTAAACTTAATAAATTAGGATTTAATGTATTTGCATATTCACTTTCATAGAATTCTTCCCAAGTCATACCTTCTAAGAATTTTAATTCTACACTTCCAGATCTGTAATATGTTTGTGTTGCATCATCATAATATCCACAATGGGAGTACTGAGTTGTTAATTCTTTTTTCGGAGGTTCTATTATTTCGATACTTGCTTCCATTTTAATAGTTATCTTTTCTAAAGCATAGATAGTAATAGGAATAGCTATAGCTATTAGTAATACTACTAGTTTAGATAATTGATATTTAGATAGTAATGCTAAAATAAATGCAACTAGCATTAGTATCCCTATTATCTTTAAGAAATCTCCTATTTCTGTTTTTGGGTTTGCTGCTTCTTTATCATCATTTGATAAATTAACAGTCATTTCATTTGTTTCAACGTATTTACCATCTTTAAATAGTTCTGGTGATACTTCTTTAATATAAGTAATTGTAATAAACATAGTTCTTTCTTCGCCAGCTTTTATTACTTTATTGTCTTTATTATCTAAGGCGAAATCATATTTAATGAATTTACCTTCATTAAATTTTTCACCATCTTCAATTTCATAATCTTTATTAGTATCATTTTTTATGATAGCTTTATATTTAACAAATTCATTTGTGTTAGCAAATTTAAGATTGAAATTGATGGTTAAATCCTTAAATGATGGATTTTTTTCTACTTCTAGATTTTTTGTGTTATCTACTAGTTCTACACTAGTTATTTTAACTTCAGCTTTAACCATAAAAGGTATTAGAAGTAAAAGTAAAAACAATATTTTTTTCATTTAATCACCTCTATTATCTACAACCCTTTATTAAACTATAATAACTATATTTATCATTTAAAGGGATTGGTTTAATGTGATCAGTTAATGAAACTTTTGGTTTATATAAGTTTGAACATGCTTCATATGATTGAGTTTTCAAACAAGTATCATATTCTTTTGTGCGATATTCAATTGTATCATATGCTAATATTTCGTTTTTTACTGCTTCTGGTATATTAGCAGAATATTCACTATTAAAGAATTCTTTCCAAGTCATACCTGACAAGTAAGTTATTTGTTCTCTAAAGTCAGTATCACTATAGTTTGAATTACCATAACCAGGTCCACCAGGATTATCTAAGCAATATTGAATAAATGTTTTTTGTTCACTTGGTTCTATTTCAATGTTAGCATTAATTTCAACTGTTATCTTTTCTAATGCATAGATTACTACTGGTATTAAAAGTATTAGTAATAATGGTATAGTGAAATGATATAGTTTATGACGACTATAAATAAGTAGTAAAAATGATGCAATAGCTATAATAGTTGCAATAGCAACTATTAAACCTATATTTGTTTTGGGATTATCTTGTTGATCATTATTAGATAGATTTATAGTCATTTCATTTTTTTCTTGATATTTACCATTAACAAATAGTTCTGGTGATACTTCTTCTACGTAAGTAATTGTAATAAGCATAGTTCTTTCTTCACCAGCTTTTATTACTTTATTGTCTTTATTTTCTAAAGCAAATTCATATTTAATGAACTTACCTTCATTAAATTTTTCACCATCTTCAATTTCATAGTCTTTTTTAGTATCATTTTTTAGAATTGCTTTATATTTAACAAATTCATCTTTATTAGCAAATTTAAGATTGAAATTGATGGTTAAATCTTTAAATGATGGATTTTTTTCTACTTCTAGATTTTTTGTGTTATCTACTAGTTCTACACTAGTTATTTTAACTTCAGCTTTAACCATAAACGGTACTAGAAGTAAAAGTAAAAATAATACTTTTTTCATATAAACTCACCTCTTCTACTCGCAAATAGCTACAAATTTATAAACGATTTCATCTTGATTTTTGATTACACTATCTTTTATATTAACGTCTTTAGGTTCTGCAAATTTGTTATTGCAGTATTCGACATTATCGTAATACGCTTTCCTTTTTTGTTGTTCTTCTTCTGTCATATTTACATTCCATTCAACGTATTCAACCTGTTCAGTACATTTTACATGTTCTATTGTAATTTCTTTTATTTGGATGTCTCTTTCTATTAAAGCATCCTTCATGTCATTACCAAGTTGATTAGAATAATCACTATTTATAAAATCTTCAAAAGTCATTCCTTCCGTAAATTCAATGTCTGCTGCTTTTCTTGGAGACCAACCACAAAAATCATTATAAATTGATAATTTATTTTCTTTAGCAACTATTGTTATGTTTGTATCTATTTCTATTGTTAGTTTTTCTAAAGCATAGATAGATACTGGTATAAGTAATAATAAGAATATAGTTAATGGAATAGTATTCATTTTATTCTTTATTAGTAATATCAACGATGTTGATATTACTAAACAAAGAATAGCTATTAATACATATATTCCTACTGATGTTTTAGGATTTTTTTCTTCGTTAGATAAATTAATAATCATATTATTTTTTTCATTAAATTTACCATTTATTAGTTCTTTATAAGGAACTAGTTTATTATAAGTTATAGTAAGATAGACGTCTTTTTCAGTTCCTTTTTTTACTATTCCATCACTATCAAGTGTATATTCATATTTGATATATTCTCCCTTAGAGAATTCAGTACCTACATTGATTTCATAGTCTTTTTTAGTATCATTATTAATTGTTAGTTTATATTTAACAAAGTCTTCTATTTCTTTAAAATTAATATCTACATTTAATTTTAAGCCTTCAAAAGTAGGTTTAGATACTTCTAAGCCTTTAGTATTATCTACTATTTCCACATTAGTTATTTTAACTTCAGCTTTAACTAATGTGGGGAGGAATAGTAAAAAAAGTAAAAGTATTAAGAATTTCTTCATGTTATCTCTCCTAATTGTTAGCATATAAAGTTTGCTATTTTATATACTACTTCTGATTGTGGTCTTATTACGGTATCAGTTCCTGTTTCTATTTTTTCTGGTTTACCATGGATAGTTTCACATCTTTCATAGTTTGCAATATATTCTGGTGATGGACTTAATTCATGTTCTGTATAAACTTCATTTATACAATCGTAGAATTCTCTTTTATACATTAGTAATGAATTATATTCAGAATCATATTGCTCTATATGACTAAGGACATAATTTTCAGTTGTAAAGATTGGTTGATTAGCATATTCACTATCTATTATATCTTTAAAAGTCATACCAAGTGCATACTTGATGTCTTCATGTACTCCTGTTAATCTTTTATCACAACCATTAGTACTTAAAGCAAATAAGTTTTCTGTTTTAGCAATTTTTATATGTGCTTGGATTTCAATAGATATTTTTTCTAATGCTATTATGGTGATAGGAATAGATAGCATTCCTATTATTAATAATGGTATTAGATGATTTATCTTGTATTTATTAATTAAGACAATACTTAAAGATATTACTAATACTAATAATGCTATTAGTACTATTAAACCTATAGAAGTTTTAGGATTATTTTCTTCTTTAGCTGAAGCTGGTTCTTCTCTAGATAGATTAATTATTGTATTATTTTCTTCTTCAAAGGTACCATTATGGAATTTCTCTGGTGGAACTTCTTTATTATATAAAACTGTTACTAGTACTTCTTTTTCTTCATTTGGTTTTATACTACTTAATGCTTTTTCTTTAAATGCTACTTCATAAGAAAAATACTTTTCTTTAGAGAATTCTTTTCCTGTATCTATTTCATATTCTTTATTAGTGTCATTTTTTATTTTAACAGAATAAGTAACAAAATCATTAATGGTTTGAAATGTAACATTAAAACCAACTTTTAATCCTTCAAAAGTAGGATTTTTATCTGCTTCTATACCCTCTGCACTATTAACTAGTTCAACACTAGTTATTTTAACTTCTGCATTAGCAAATACTGGGATGAATAATAAAAATGTTATTAATATTAATGCTTTTTTCATATTATCTCTCCTATTATTACTATCATTATAACATAAAAAAAAGAAGACATTAAGTCTTCTTATTTATCTGTTGATGGGACTCCCCATACTGCATGATATAAGTGAGAATCTTTAGCGTCTTTTTCAAATCCTTTTAAGACATATTCTTCTGTACCATGTTCTCTTAGTGTTTCTACTTTAGCCATTGCATCAACATCTTTAATCCATGGACCTTTAGTAGTTATTTTACCTGGTTTACCAGAATACATGAAGTATGCTACACCAGGAGCTTCATTAGTATATGCTTGTAAATCTTCAGATACTTCGATTCTTAGATCTGCACCATTACGATTTCCTAAAGATATATTTAGATGTTGGAAGCCATAGTTAATTGTTGTTCTAACATTTAATAATGGTTTAGGGAAATCACTTAATGTTACTTCTTTTAATAAATTATCATTTTCATCATATACTTTAACATATGACTCTTTTGTGAAATGATTTCTATAAACATTTAGGATTAGATTATCTGTATCTAAATGTCTTTGTCCCCATTGTACAGTGTAATATTCTTCTTCTATAAAGTATTTATTTTCTGCAAATGGTACACATACAGATTTAACTTCTTTAGATTCATCAAAACTACCAAATGTAGTATCTAGTGTATAACATCTATCAATTATTTCAACTTTTGATGATATATCAAATTTAACTTCTCTTAAAGCATTAATAGATATTGGTAATACTACTAGTGATAATACTACTGTAGATATAGCAGTTTTTTTCATACCACGATGTACTAATATACCTGTAATTAAAGATATTCCTGCTATTACTACAATTATAGTTATAAAAGCACTTGTTTTTGGATTTTCTTTTTCACTAGTTAAACTAATAGAAACAGATCCTTTTTCATTATAAACACCATTATCGAATTCTTCTGTTGGTATTTCTTTATCATAAGTAACAATAACAGTAAATTCTTTTTCAGCTCCAGCTTTAATTGTTCTACTTTCTTTACCTAGTACTATTTCATATTTAATATATTTATTAGCACCATATTGTGATTCATCATTGATTTCCAAATCTTCATTTGCTGTATTTTTTACAACAACTTTGTATTTTACGGAATCATCTACATTAGTAAATGCTAGATCAAAATTAATATTTGTCCCTTCAATTTTAGGATCACTTTTTACTTCTACGTCTCCTACTTTTTCTAGTAAAGTAATACTTTTTATTTCTATATCTGCTGCTTTAACCATAAATGGTACAAACAAAAGAAATAGAAATGATAAAATTTTCTTCATATAATCTCCTACTCTTTCTAGTTTAATTATAGCATTATAGATAATTAGTTACATGGTCTTATTATTTTTAATATACATTTATTTGTAAAGCATAATAAAACCCCATTTAGGGGTTTTATTATGTTTTTTAAGTTCTTTCAATACAGCCATTGTATTCATAATAAACAGCTCTACTATCGTCGAAGAATGGTAGATTTTCTGCATCTTCATAATAATAATTATATGTTAAAGGGGAAAGATTTGTATAATCATATTCTTCTTGTAAACAAGCATTAAAGTTTTCCATATATTCATTATGTTTTGCTAGCTCTTCTTCAGTAAGATCTACACGCCATAAAACATTTTCTTTTTTATTTATACAAGTATAGAATTCAATTGGATATATTCTTAGTTCAGAACTCCAATCCATTGGTTTTTTATTCTTATTTAAGATTTTAAATTCTTCTTCATTGTAATTACGTACTCCTGAATCTTTTCTAAACAAATAGTTTTCTTCAAGTATATTATTCTCAGTTGTAAGTCCAGTATCATTAACTATAGGGAATTCACAGTGTAGATATTTTACTCTAATTAAATCTGTTTCTACAGTTATATTTGCATTTATTTCTACAGATAGTTTTTCTAAGGCATAGATAGTTATTGGTAAACCAATTATTATTCCTATTAGTAAGATCATTAGTTTATCTAATCTATATTTACTAATTATTAGAGTTAGTAGTGCAATAAACGCTATTAATGATAATGCTAAGATATAGTAACCTACTTTAGTATTAGGATTTACATCTTCATTATTATTAGATAAATTTATAGTCATAGTCTTTTTTTCTTGATATTTACCATCTTTAAATACTTCATATGGCATTTCTTTAACATATGCAATTAATAAATAAATTGTTTTTTCTTTTCCGGCTTTTATTACTGTATTATCATTATCCTCTAAAATAAATTCATATTTAATATATTCTCCTTTAGAGAATCTTGATCCTGTATCTATTTCATAATCTTTATTAGTGTCATTTTTTATTGTTAGTTTATATTTTGCTATTTGATTTACTTTTGTAAAATTAATATTGAAATCAAATTGAAGGCCTTTAAATGTTGGATTTTTATCCGCATCTACTCCTTCTTCAGCTGATACTAATTCAGCTTTAGTTATTTTAACTTCTGCTTTAGCTATAAAAGGTACTAATAGTAATAATATTAATAGTAAATATTTTTTCACACATATCACCTCTATACTTAATTTAATTATACTATGCAAGTATTAGTATTATAAAGAAATACTAATTTTGGTGGTGTAAAGTAAATTCTTTATTATTAAGTAATGGTATGTTAAAATATAATTAGGAAGGCACTAATAAGTGCTAACCGATATTGTGTTTTGCACTCATTTAATGAGTGCTTTTTTTATTGCTCTATCATTTAATTGAATAGAATCAAGAGAATGATTATTATGAGCAATGAAAGAACAAGTAAATCTTTCTTGGACATATACTTCACCTCTCTTTCGAGGTAGCACTCATTATATGCCCTCCTACCCTATATATACTCCATCAAGTGCCAATTTCCTTTTTTTAAATAAAAAAAAGAAAAACTATGCTTTCTTTTTTTGTAGTTTCTTTTGATGGCGTTCTTCGTAGTCTGGTCTTATGACCATTGTTTCTTCAGCACCTAAGTGTAATTCTTCGTTTGCAAATAGTATTTCTTTTAAATTAACTCTTGTGATTTTATCATCAAAGAATGAAAATTCAGCATCCAAAAATCCTGATAAAGGTACATATTCATATATTCCTTTATAGTTATCAGTCACTGCTGGTACATGGATTATTTTACCATTTCTATTTCTAAATTTATGAGAATGTCCTTTAAATATTAAAGTACTATTAATATTATTAGAAGAACTCTTTAATTCATGGGATAGTGCTATTGTATCTCCTTTTAGGTGAACATAGCATAAACCATAACCTAAAGATATTTGATCAATTCTTCTATCTTCATAATATCTTAAGGAATCAAAACCACTATCAATTATACTTTTAAAATCATGGTTACCACCAAGATTAAAGTATATTAAGTTTGGTTTATATGGTGTATACCTTAAATATCTTTTAGCTTGTTCTACTGGATCTTTTACTTTAGTATCAGGTTCTTGTTCTGGATAATAATTGTTTATTAGATCGCCTGTATTAAAGATAGTATGAATATCATGAGAGACTGCATAATCAGATATTACTTCTAGTCTTCTTGGCTTTTCATATGGTCCTCCAATATGTAAATCAGAGATGATTAAAGTATGGAAGGTTGAATCTTTAACATTAACTTTAACATGTTCTTTAGGGTTTAAATTTAGCTTTCTATTAGCTTTTATTAAAATAGTTCCATCACTAGAAAAAGATTTAGTGTAGTTATATCCTAAATCTCTGATAGTTTTTAAGATACTGTTTAATTCTTGATGATTAATATTTAAAGTACTTTGTAATTCATCAACAGTAAAACCATTTGCTAGTAGTGACAGCGCTATTTCAACATTTTTACTCATATTACGCCTCACATGTTAAGTTAAAATGATAAACTAATTCTTGTTTTTCACTTTTTAGACTTAGATATATTTCAAAGTTTGTCATATCGGTAGATGGTTCTTCTAATAATAGATTATCTTTATAGAAGTTAGATCTTACGATAACATCATTTTTTACTTTTAGTTTATAGTCAATTATTTGGGTGTTTTCTTCATATTTAGAACAATCAACAATGGCACTATAAGTTCTTTTTTCTTCTTCTAGTTTAATATTATTGCCTAAGATAGTTACACTTTGTAATGGAGAGCGGTATAGTTTTTCTACACTATCCTTTGATTTTTCAACAGTAAAATAAAATGATAGTATTATTACGACAAAGAATACTATCACACTAATTATATTTTCAACTATCTTATTATTCATCTTAAACACCCCACTATATAAGTTAATTATACAATAAAAAAACTAGTTTTGAAACTAGTAATATATTATATTTTCGTAGTGAGTCCACATTCTAATTATATAGATTTCTTTTCTCTTTTCGTTAACTTTGTAAACAATTCTATGCTGTCTATTAATTCTTCTAGAATATAATCCTTTGTATTCTCCAACTAGTGGTTCATAACTTGGTGGGTAAATAAAAGGATCTTTGCTCATTAGAACAAGTATTTCTATGGCCTTTTTATCTAAACCAGCACTTTTTAAACTTTTTTTGTCTTTACTTGCTTGTTTAGAAAATATTATTTTGTATTCTTTACCATTCTTTGTTTGGATCAAAAACCTCACCATTTTCCCAATCTTCTGTTTCAGCTATTTTCAATAGGTTTTCTCCATAGCCAGGAATACTTGTTAAGTATAGTGTTTCTTGAATTCCGTTCCATTCTTCTTCAGAAATTAAGACAGCGTTTTTTCCTTTATTATTTACAATGGTAATAGGATTATAGCCAGTAGTTGCTTCTTTTACTAGATTGTATAAATCTTTTCTAGCATTTGTAATGTTTACACTATTCACACTTATCACCTCTATCGAAATTATAGCGTACTTTTTTACGTACGTCAATAATAGATAATAAAAAAACTAGTTTTGAAACTAGTTTATTTTAACCTGGTGATCCGTATGGGATTCGGACCCATGTATGTAACCTTGAGAGGGTTATGTGTTAAACCACTTCACCAACGGACCAACTACAAATAGATTATAACATAAATTATAATTAATTCAATTAAAAAGAAGAAAGTTAAATCTTTCTTCTTTCTTGTTTTCTTATCAAGATGGTTAAAAATATAACCATTAGTAATAAAGAACATAATAATGTTTTAATAACTATTTTTTTAGTGAAATCGCCAGTTTTTGGATTAGGAACGATTTCTTCATAGCCGTGTTTAGCTTCTTCACCATAGTAAGCATAGAATTGCCATTCTATCTTTCCTATTTTGTCATTATTGATATTATCGTATGAATCAGCTAGTTTAGTTATTACTTTTATTGTATTTTGATCATTTTTATTGAAATCACCTATTTTAATAGCATTTTGAAGATTCTCACCATTGTTTTCATAGTTTAAACCTTTTACTTTTCCTTTATAAATTTCAACATTGTCTAAATATACTGTCATTTCAATATTGTCTAGTAATTCATTAGCTAATTCATCATCTTCAATTTCTTTTATTTTAAAATATAATGTATATCTTGTATCTGTTCCATTTTCTATTAGGAGAATATCTTCATATTCTTTACCTGGAACCATATCTAAATGGTTCATGAACTTTTTTTCATTAAATAAAGTAGTATCATAGTATAAACGATCATCTGCTTGAGTAAAATACAGTTTATTATCTGCTGCTTTTACTATTGAAAATGTTGATACTATTAATACTAAGAATAGTAATAGTTTTTTAATATGAATCTCTCCCTTCTAATGTAATTAAGAATTATGGATTATTGTTAATGTAGTCGTTAAATTTATCCCATTGAACAGTTGTTACTGTAACATTCATAGTAAATGATGCTCCACCTAAATTTCCAGCTTCACAAGTTACAGTTTTTGTATGATTTGTTGTATTTTCTGTTGTTTCGCAGTTAGCTTGACCATTACCATTTGTACCTGCGTTTGCTGCTAATGTAACACTTTCAAAAGGAGATGCAATATCTGTTCCTGGAGCAATACTATTTACAGTTTTAAAACAACCAGATATTTGTTGTGCATTTGATACTTCGTTATAAGCTTGCCAAATACCTTGGTTTACTTTATTAACTGTAACTAAACTAGCTGCAAGGTTTCCTCTATTCCATGTTCCTACATAACAAACTCTAGCACCTACAGGAATACTACCACTATTAGTTACATTAACTTTTTTATTAGTTGTAGTTCCTGGTACCCAGTTTTCTGGACTTTGGAATGTTTCAGTTACCACTGTTTTATAAGTTGCTGTTTTGAATAAGTTTTGAAATGTTGCTGTACTTGTAAAGTAAGCAAATGTTCCACCGATGATACCAATAATCGCTAAAACAGCTAAGGCAATTAATGGTTTTTTGTTAGTTTTTTTCTTTTCCATTTTCTTTTTCCTCTTTCTTTTCATTATTGTTCTCTACTACTTTTTTATTTTTTCCAAATAGTTTGGTATTTGATAAGATAAATTCTAGTATGAGTATTACTACTACTACTGGAACTAAGTAAAGATTTCTATTTATGAAACTTATATAGACACCTATATAAGGAATCATATATTTTATGTCTTTTCCTTTGATCTGTTCATAAGTGATATTAAGATTATCTGGAGCATTGTTAGCATCCCCCTTAGTTATGAAGATATCACCTTTTATTTCATAAATACGGTGAGATACTAATTCTTTGTCCATCTCAAAGGTTATGATATCACCCACTTTTAATTCTTCTTTTGGTACTTCTTTATAATATATTACACTATTAGTTTTATATGTTGGTTTCATGGAGTCTGACAATACTATTAATGGTTTATAGCCAAGAAAACTTGGAAAGTCTACTATCAAATATATTAGGATTAATATATATGATATGTTAGCTAATACATGAATAAAACCTTTTAATATTTTCATGTTCTATTAATTAGGATCTTGTGTATATGATACGTTAGAACCGTTAATATCTAAATCAACTCCCCATTTTTCTCTTGCTAAAGCTTCATCGTATAGTATTGTTTCGTAGTTAACAGTAAGAGTATAATCACTTGCTAGATATTCTTCTAGATCAGGTGATCTTCTAAGTAGTCCAGTATTTAAATTGATTCCTTCTAATACTGCTACTTCATCTCCTCCCTTAAACTCTTTAGTGTAATAATACCAACCATCACCATGAGCTACATGGCCTACAAAATTGGTTTCGAAATCACTTGGAAATATTTTGTCTACTACATCTTGATACATTACGAAATTACTTAATATTTTCCCATTGTGTTCCCATTTTTCATTAAAGGAAATTCTTAAGAGTACGGATACATTATCATCTTCACGATTAACTATTCGTACTTTTTTTGTTCCCCAAGTACCATAGAATTCTTCTTCAAGTCCTACATCAAATTTTTTAGTAGCAAAATCATTTCTGAAATCTGCTCTACCCATCATATATGCTATCGTTCCACCAATGGTTGCTAGGAGAAAAACGATAGTGATGAATATAATACTTTTTTTGTTTTGTATTTTTTTCCTCTTCTTCATTTTTACCTCCTATGCAGCAAATGGATCACTATACCAAGCATATACATTGGTTTTTATATAATTATATTCTATGTATTGATTTCTATCATAAATTGCAAATCTTATTATTTCAGCAGGTATACTAGTAACATTAGTTATACCAAAACGTTGCCACTCTGGATATCTTGGACTTGATGGTGAAATCGGTTCAATTTGAAATTCATATTCGTAATGGCCGTTTCCTATATTATTTGTCCTTGTATAGTCTCGATTATAGTAGGTCCAACCACCAAATGTATAATTGATACTTAAGAAGTTAGGACTAACTCTTGCATTTGGTTTATTTATCAAGAATGTAGGTGTTATTTGACTATCTGTAGGCTTAGTTGCATCTAATACTATATTATTATTTATTTTTCGTATCGGTTCATGATATTCACCTTTTATTACTTCAAAAGTATTATCAGGATCGTCATTACAATAACCATATTTAACTGTATTTGCTTTTAAGTTGTTACTTAAACCACTTTTATCAGTAAATTCATTATAGTTAAAGTATCCTGGACCTGTTTGTGCTTTTGAAGGTACTACTACTTGTTCATGGCTATTATGTATGACTATATCGTTTGCATAATATGTTATTTCAGCAACTGCACATTCTTTATTATTAGGATGGTAGTAGTCATATATTGCATATAAGTATACTACATCTCCATCTCCAAACTCTAGATTTGTTGGAACTCCTTGATTATTAACAATTATTTTTCCTTCTTCAGTTGTGAAGTTATAACCTCTTAAGTGGGATTCATCCTGTGGTTCAGTTGACCAACCTAAGAATCGATATTCGTTATTAAATGTTATACTACTATTTCCCGACCTAGTACGACCATATGGACAAAGATAATAACTACAGCCTTGTGGTTCCATATAACTTCCATCTATAACTCTTCGCTCATCTAATTCAATAACATTATAATTTGTATTAGTCTGAGCAAATTTTATATCAGGCATGTATTGAGTTTCAGGAGCTGTAGGATATGATGATACAAAGACAATAGATGAAGTTTGAGCTGGTGATAATTGTGGCATTTGATCACTAGTTATTTTGTTTTCAACACTACCATAGCCATGTAAGAAACCGGTTTGGGAAAGATTATTGTAGAAGGTTACTGTTTTATTATCACCTTCTTGAATTGTTAAATATCCGCCTCTTCCATTTACTGTGTCTAAACCACTAATATGATCTATGCTATATTCTTGAGGTACTATTTCATAAATACTAAAGCCACCTACACCTATATCAACTGTTTTACATTCTCCATTTTTAAGATTTAACCAAGTTTCGAAACTTCCTGATCCAGTTACTTGGAACTGGAATACTTTATCATTTAATGGATGGTCTACAACATTACATACAGTTAGATTTGCTCCTCTATGTACTGTTGCTGATGCTTCTTTATTCTTATCAGATAAATGCATATCATCCGGTATGGTTGCTCCAATTCTTCGAACAGTATTAGTTATCGTATTTTCATTGTTATTAGGCATTGTCATACTAGCATATATTTTTAATGTTGAATAAGCATCCATATGAGGAATTCTAATTAAATGATCATCTTCTAAGACATAATTTGATGCAGGTGTATAAGTGATTCCATCTAGACTTTCTTCTAAGAATATATCATCTGCTGCTGTATTACCTGTTTTTACTTTTATTTCGTAATTAATTGTTTCGCCAGCGTGGAACCCACCCTTATCATTTGTTATAGTTTTAAATACTTCAATATCGGTTTCAGCAATCTTTGGAACCCATTCTCCTCTTATACGTCGATCTTCACACATAGCATCATAGGAATAACCATTGTAGCCATGTAATGTTCTTGTACCACCACTTCTAGTGGCAACATTATGTTCCTCAATCCAGTTTTGGAAGAAGAATCTTCCTAAAGGATCAGAAAGAGAATCAGGTAAATCTGGTGGTTCTTCACCACATTCATATGTTATATCTTTTGGTAAAGTATTTTCTAAATCGCTTGGTAAGTCTGGTTCATAGTATATATAAATATGAACTGTTTTTTTAGCAAAAGTTCCTATTAATACAACATCATGATCTGGCATTGTAAACGTTCTTCTGACGAAACCATCACCTTCTGTAATTTCTTGAATTTCTACGTCATTACTTGTCCATTCTTTAAAACTATACCCATCGTAATAAACTTTATTATCTATAGGGAATACAAAACCCATTTCAATTTCATCACCAACAACAAAATATTGTTCTTGTGGTGGTACAGCACCTTTTGGTACATAACCATCAAATATGCAAGTAACTTTATGAGTTTCTTTTTTAGTGAAGTTTCCATAAATAGTTATATCTCTATCTGGCATTGTATATTTGCCATTTGAAGATATTTCGACATCACTACTTGTCCATCCATCAAATTCATAACCATATATTTGAGGGTTTTCCAAAACTTCAGCTATAGATCCAGCAGAATATCCTTCGTCTCCTGGTATATCTGGAGCATCAGATGGAACATCACCGGTGTATACATAATGAACATTATGGATATTTGGAGCATTTTGTTCTTCTTCATAGACGTGAGCATAGTTTGAAACTATAATGTCATTATCTCTATATACTTTAAAATGGTTATAGAAATCTCTTCTCAATTCTATTTGTGGTGTTGTTGGATCATCTATTGATGGCATTCTTACATGATAACCAATTTCTAATGTACAACCTGCAGTAGGAAATGATGCATAAAACGATATTTTTCTTGATTCTTCATTATAAGTTAAACCTTTGTAGTGATAAGTATCTGGTGTGTAATTATTAGAATGATACGATACACTACCACAGATTGAATTATCAATTCTATTTCTTCCATAAATATATGCTTCATTTACTTCGTTAAATCCTTCAAAAATTAATCCTTCTGGAACAGTATCTTCTACGAAAAAATAGTTACTATCCATGTGATCGATATAATCTGTAGTTGAATCACGTCCATCTGCGTTGATTCCATCATAGTTTACAATTAATTTGTAAGAAACTACACTTTCTGATAAAAAACTTTCATGTTGGGTGTTATTTATATATCCTGTTGCATGAGTAAAGCCAACAACTGTACCACATACAATTAATAAAATAATTAAACTAAGATATATTAATTCTTTGTTAATCCATTTTTTCATGGCTTTACTCCTTTCTTTTTTCTATTTATTAATAGCCTATTGGAATTATTCTTTTTTCAACAGTTATTTTATCCCACGTTGCTGTATAGACTATTTCAGCGTCTCGTGGAAGAAATGAAGTGCTTGAGAAATCTGTTGTATAACCTTTCATTAGACCCCAGCCTCTAAAGTGATATCCTTCACAAACTGGTGGATCTGGTAATTGTATTAAAGTATCAAAATCATAAGTATTAGAAACAGTTGGCGGAAGAACACAACCTGGTGGTGGATTATAGTTAAAGGTTACCTTTACCTTAATAGCTTTAACTAATGGCTCTGTTGTTTCTAAATGTCTATTAGTTCCATTTTCGTCTTTATAATCAACTTTCATATATTCAATTAATGGTACTAAATCTGGGGCATTATTCTTTATTTTTAAGTAAGTGAATGTTGGGATACGATAGTTCTCATTATTCATTTTTGGTAATGAATATTTTATAATTTGGCCACCATTTTCTTCCGTTATTGTTAAATCTTCCATTTCCGTTTTGTATTCTTCTAATTCAACATAGTCAGATAACTTAATAGTTACTTGAACATCAGTGTATTCACTTGAATTATTTAACACTATACCGTTTGAATCATAAAAGTAAACTGATCTATCTGATATGGCTTTAAGTTCCTTTTTTAATGAATCAGAGAAATAAAAATCTCCCATTAAACTATAAGTTGTTACAACATCTGGATGCTTCTTTTTGATTAATTTATAGTAGCCAGTATGCTTATCTATATTTGGTTGTTTATTAGTTATTACAATTACATCTCTTGTTCTACCATTTTGTTTTGGATTATTCTCTAAGAATTCATATATTTTTTTATAAATGTTTTCTGGAAGATCACTTGTATGCAAACCATTAAGAACATCATATATCGTATCATCAACAATCTCTCTATCGCTTGTGAAAGACGCAAGATCATATGAATAATTATCGTAGTTAAAAACAACTCCTACACGATTGTTAGTTCCTTGATAGATTTCTTCTATAAGATTTATTAAATCTCCGGAACGATCGATTCCTTCATCTATTAAATCTATTGCTATTAAATAATCACGATTGGTATTTTTTATTCCTGTGTTTGAAACGTTAAAGTTAAGAAACATTCCTACCTTATTTTGATCTCGATCATATAAGCTAACTGGAATATCAATCATTCCTAAAGATATTCCATCATAAGTACCTTCTACTTCTTTCATATCTAAAAAAACATTGTAATTTTCTTCAGTAAAATTATTATCATGTAATAATTTAGTTAAGATTTTAGTAAGATTACCATTTGCTGCTAAGACGATGAAAGCTGTTGCTGTAATTAAAACAAACAAAAAAACAGGAAAAGACTTAGAAAGCTTTTTGTTCCCAAGTTTTATGCCTGTATTTTTTTTGTTTTTTATCCTACTCAATAACTTCATATTCTCACCATATAAGCATTGTATTATTATATTCTATTATCTTAATATCATTATACCTAATATTATATATAAAAACAATGAAAAAGAGACTCTTTTAGTCTCTTGATTTCCCAAATAATCTTAATAAATCTATGAATAGATTAATAAAGTCAATGAATAATTGAAAAGCACAATAGATACCTTTATTTTCTACTCCTACTAAAAATGATTTATCTAAGGCTTTTTTTACATCATATGCAGTATATGCACAGAATAATAAAACACCTGCAATACATAAAATCATGTTTAAAGTATGGTTCATAACAAAGATATTTATTATTTCTAAAATTAGAATTGCTATAAGTCCAAAGAAAAGATATACTCCCCAATGAGAAAGGTCAGCTTTAGAATATCTTCCAATTAGAGCAAAGATAATAAAGCAGATAGCTGTTGCAAGTAAGACATAGATTATTGATGTTATTGTATAAACAACAAATATTCCTGCTAGTGTTAATCCAGTTAAGCAACAGTACAATAGATATAATATTTTAGCTGTTGTTGGTTTCATTTTAACTACTCTTACTTGAAAATAGATAGCTAATGCTAATTCTAAAATAACAAAGATAAAGTATGAATAACCTCCTAAAGAGCCAAAGATTAACATCATTAAATCTTTGTTTAATGTTGTTACAAATGCAGCTGCAAATGCTAGGAGTAATCCTCCTCCTAGCCATAGAAATGCATTAGATAGAACTTTTTTTTCTTCCATTATTCTTTATCCTTCATTTCGTAGGCTTTTCTTATTAGTTCTTTATTTTTATCAGAGATATCATACATATCTAAATCATCAACTTTAATATATCTTATTTCATAGTAATTATCATCACTATTACGTTCACTTTCTTCACCACCAAGAATTGGTGTTCCGCTCTTTATCTTAGCATAATAAACTAGATGTTCTTTTGTGTCTTCTTCTACTTTTCCTAGGTAGTCAATTACTTCAATTTCAACGCCATATTCTTCTTTTAATTCTCTTTTAACACAGTCTATAACGTTTTCATAAGTTTCTAAGCCTCCACCTGGAATAGCATAGTATTCTTTGTATCCATTATCTGTTTTTCTTTTGCGATATAGTAATATGACTTCGTCATCTTTAAAGATAACTGCTCTTGCAGAAATTCTAAGCACTTTCTATTTCATCTCCTTTTCCGTTAACACCATAAGCTTCTACTAAGGTGTCTAATGTTGATGTATCTAATGTTCCTATAAAGATATAGATTGGTTTTCTATTTTTAATTATTATTGTTAAAGGAACAACATCTTCTTTTATTAAATCAATTGCTTTAGTACTCTCACCCTTATAATTAGTACTAATATCTAGTAATTCACCTAATTTTTCAACTTTATCAGTATCTTTTTTAAAATCAATATCTTCTTGATACATAAAATATGGTTTATAGTTATGTTTTAACATTGAATATCTAACATATTCAGCATATGATACTGTAGTTTGATCAGTATTATTACCAATTATTAAAAACTTAGTACTATCATCATTAAATAGTTTAATAGTTTGATTAATATTTACTACTTCAAATAAAGATGTATCAACTTCTTTTAATTCTTCAGCTGGTTTAATAAATGTAGCTATTACTATTACTACTGCGCATGTTAATAATACTAAATATATTATGGCATTATTTTTTAAGTGTTTTAGGACTTTTTTCATTTTATCTCTTCTTTCTGATGTCTATTTCGATAGCTTTAATAGCTGTTTCTATTGCACTACCTGTATTGTGTTTTTCGTCTTGTTTAAGTCCCCTTTTTTCCCTTTCTTGATTCCATACTACGTGAAGTACTGCACCTGCTTTTAATCCTAGTATTTGTGATACTGTATATAATGCTGCTGTTTCCATTTCGGAACATAAGCAACCTGCTTTTATCCAAGCGTTCCATTTGTCTTTTAATTCATATCCAACTGGCATTCTTCCAGGTGAGTGTTGACCATAGAAGGAATCTTTACATTGAACAATTCCAACATGATTATTATATCCTAGTTCATCTGCAGCTTGTTTTAGAGCATTTGTAATATCTAAATCAGCTACAGCTGGGAATTCAACCGGAACATATTCTTTAGATGTTCCTTCTTGTCTAATGGCTGCATGAGCAATTACAACATCACCTGCGCAGACATTAAGTTGCATTCCGCCACTAGTACCTACTCTTATTAAGTTTTTAATTCCTATTTGTGCTAGTTCTTCAACAGCTATTGCTGTTGATGGACCGCCCATACCTGTAGACATAACAAGTACTTTTTCTCCAGCTATTTCTCCTAAGTAAGAAGTATATTCTCTATGTACTTTAAGAGGTTTTGGATTAGCTAACTTTTCAGCTATTTGTGGTACTCTTCCTGGATCGCCAGGTAGAATAGCATATTTAGCTTTTTTGATGTCTTTTTTACTAAGTCCAATATGATACATTACGTCTTTGTTTTCCAATTTTCAACACCCTTTCTATTAAAAATCAAAACTCTCTGGTAATAAGTCTTTCATTTTATAAGTATATAGTTTTTGTTCTTTATCATCATATGTATAAACAGTAAAATCTGGTGTTGCATATTCTGAAATAAATTGACGACAGTAACCACATGGTAAAGTTTTTATAAATTCTTTGTCCTTTAGTTTTTTACCTACTACTGCCATACAAACAAATTTAGAATTGCCTTCTGATAAAGCTTTAGCAAAAGCTACTCTTTCTCCACAAATGGATTGAATACCATGATTCTCGATATTAAATCCTTTATAGATTTTACCATCGGTAGTTAACAGAGCTACTCCAACAGTAAAATTGGAGTAATTACAACAAAAGTTGGATAGTGCGATATCTTTAGCTTCATCAATTAATTTGTTAATCAATTCTTTATTCATACTATCACCAATACTATTATAACATAAAAAAAGAAAGATTATATCTTTCTTAATTTAATTCATAAACATATGTCTGTCTTGAACCTGCTTTTAGTTTTGGAAGAATGATTACTTCTTTATCATCTAGTAAGTTTCTATAGTACATTAGTAAATCTTTTTCTTCTCTAAAATCAGGTAGTTCATTCATATTATAAATAGAACATACTTGTAAGTAATTAACATTTTCTTTAACAACTGGTTCTTTTTCTTCTTGGTAACTAAATAGATCTAATTGAACTGGCATAGCAAGTGCTTTTTTATTTCTATTATCATATTTGAAAATATTTTTGTTATAAATATCTTCAACAGGAATACTATTCTTATTTAAAGCTACTAAGTATTCGTTACCAAAGTAGATATCCCAGAATAATCTAGTTAAGCCACTAAATGAATTTCTTAATTTTTCATATGTTTTAATAACTATTAATGGAGAATATTGATTTTTATATTGATTAAAATCATCTAAATATCCAATAAACTCTTTATAGTCATTTTTATCTAAAGCTATCGCTGCAGATAATTTTAAATCACTTAAGTATTCTAAAACATCATTATCTTCAAATACTTTTTCAATGTATTTGTTATTTCTGTTTAAGAATAATTTAGTTAATCTTATATCACTTGTATCATGAATATAGTCATCTAATGCATATTTTTGAGCATTTTTATAGTATATGTCATGAATACTTTTTGTTACTTTTATGATATCACTTAGGTCATATTCATTAACATAACCTAATGATTTAGATAATATTTCTAAATATAAAGAGATGTTTAGCTTATCTTTTTTTAGATAAGCAATATTACTAATTAAAATCTCAGCAGTTTCTTTAGAAATATTTAATTTAATTAAATATTCGTAAATAGTGATGATAATATGCTTATCATTACCTATTTGACTCCTATTATATGAATTTGTATTGAAGTGACTTAAGAATTCATTAATTTCCCCGTAAGTCATCATAAAACAAAACCCCTCTTCATACACAAAATTGTACTATAAAAAGGAGTTTTTCGTCAAATTTTGCTCTATTTTAAAGCTTTACTTTTTGCTGTTTCTAATTCAGAATTTATAGCATTTTCATACTTAGATTGATTATCATAAATATTAAATGCTAGTTCATTAGGATTAGGAACAAGATTCATCATTAATTCGATAGTGCCTGGATCACGAAGTTTTTTATGTTCTTGGATTAGTAATGCTTCTGTTATACGTCTTAATTCTTCTAATACACTATTTAAATGCAGTGGACTGATAGTTATACCTATTGGAATTCGAAGAGAATCTAGTAATTCAGAGTTAAATCTACGCTCTTTTGTTCTAATATGTGTTTCATGGCTATCTATTTCACGAGTTTTATAATCTACTGTTACATCTTTTATTCTTAAACCTTTTTCATCAAAATCTAAAAATACTTGATAAAATTCTAGAGGAACTCCTTCAGTATCTAAATTTATACCTCTGATAATGATATTAGGTCTTTTACGATCCATTGCATTAACTAATAAATCATCTATTAAGCGAAGATGTCCTGATATTCTTACGTATGGCATATCTTGACACATAGCTGATTCCTGGAAGTATTCATCTTCTTTATTACCATTATAATGGTGATAATAAAAGTTTTCTCCTGCTAAATCAATAGTTCTTTCTTCCTCTTCAGTATCTTCTTTATTTAAATAGTGAGAATTAATATTTATTGGAATAAGGGGAAAAGTAGTAATTTCTCTTTCATATTCACCTTTATTAAAGTATTTATCTTCTTCAGTAGTTTTACTTATTCTAGTTGTTTTAAAGTTACCATTATCAATATGGTCTAATACAATAAGTTTTTCATCTTCAGTATTGAAAGCAGTAACTTTTCTTATTAGCTCTTTATTGTAATAATATCTTATTGTTTTATAAGTACTATATTCAGTAACAACTTTATATAATCCATCTTCTATAGATATTTCAATAGGATTTTTTTCTTCGATTCTAATAGTATCATTAGAAAATAAAGTCATAGAATTATAATCTTTGATTGAAAGATCTATATTTAAGCCTTTTTTTAGTCTTTTTTTGAATTCTTCTAAGCCATATTCTTTTATGATACCTTCCATAATTTTTATTGTTAGCATATAAATTCCCCCTAAAAATTGGAATTTATTATATCATATTATTTAAATATGCTATAATTTTTCTAGGTGGTTTTAATGAGAAAGATAAAAATTAAAGGTATTTATAAACATTTTAAAGGAGACCATTATTTAGTTGAAGATATGGCTTTGTCTTCAGATGATGGTGTAACTCCTTATGTTATATATAGAAAACTATATGACGATGGTGGTTTATATATTAGAGAATTAAGTGATTTTATGGGAGAAGTAGATCATAATAAATATCCACAAGTTAAAGAAAAATATCGTTTTACAGAAGTTAAAGTTAAAAGTGTTAGAAAGTAGATAATTAATCTACTTTTTATATGTTATAATGATTATAATATGGAGGTGTTAAAATGCTATATATTGAACCTAATGAATATGGCGAAATAGAAGAATTTATTTTTGATGCCAAACCATATAATGAAGATATTAATTTAAGTGATATTGCAGCTTTAGAAGGATTTTTTAAAAAAGAAGGATATGTTCCTTTTAAGTATATAGATTTACTTTTAAATTATGTTATTTATCAAGCTAGAATTATGGTTGTAAGACCTCCTGATTCACCTATTAATTCTTCTTTTAAAGCTAAGTGTAGCCCTACTGCTTCAATTATTAAGGAATTAATGGGTAAGATGGGTTTTAAAGTGGATACTTTTAATATTGGTGAAGTTGTTAACACTGGTAGTATTCACAGAGTTAGTGTTGTTCATATACCAACAATTGTTAATGGTGAAAAAGTAGTTAGAGATTATTTAATGGATCCTACTTTTAGACAATTTACAATTAAAGAAGAAAATAGATTTGAAAGATATTTTGAAGAAGCTAGAGGTAATGTTAGAATGGCTACTCCCCATCCTGGTTATTTCTTTGGTTTAACTAAAGAGGGAGTTAGATTTGCTAATAATTTAATTAAATATGGTTATTTTTTAGTTACTGATGATAGTTTAAAAATGTATTTTGATCCTTTTAAGTTATATGTAACTCCTAAGGAAGAATATGATTCTGATTCTTTAGGAATGATTAGTAGTACTAATTTTAGTGGCAGTTATTATAGGGATAAAATAGGTAAATCTATTGAAACATTTAGTGATAAGCCTAACCATACTATTCTTACACCAATGGAAAAGATTATTGATAAAAAAAGAAAAATGTCTTATCGAATAAAGAATTTATTTGGTTTAGCTGAGCTTTATGAAAGTGATATAGAAAAAGAGTTTACTATGTAAACTCTTTTATACTTTATGACTTTTAATTATTGCTCTTTCATATTTTTTTTGAGCTAGTTTATATTTTATGTTGTTAATTAATAAACCTATATAACGATGATTATCTTTTAGATAGTTATATTCTTCTGTAAATTCTTTTTCATATATAGGTTCAACACTTTTATAACCCATTTGAGTTAGTTTATTCATTAGTAAATCAAGGAATTCTAATTCTTGTTTACTATAGAATTCTTTCTGATGATCATGAATTATAAATTTAGATGATTTTTTAAATATTAATCTAATTAAATCATCAAAACTATGAGCTATTAAGCAGGTTCTATTATTAGGATTTTTAGTACCGCCAAATTGATAATGGAGGTTTCCTTCATATACTACATCTAAGGCATGGTAGATAGATTCATATGCTACACCACCAACAACATAGTATTCGTTATTAAACATTTTATCTTTAATTCTTTTAGGAATTACTACTTCATTATATTTTTTATCTATTTCTTTACTAAAACGATATATTTTTACAGTTTTAAAATCGCTCTTTGAATATGTGAAAACAGGATTGTAATTAATTGATAGTTTATCTTTTTTGATAGCATCAAGTAATCCTTTAACATATTCATATTCTAATTCACTATATTCATCTTTATATTTTGAAGGTATTTTAAAGGTATCAGAAAATCTAATTAGATTGTCTAATACTTCACTTAAACTATTAGCTTCTATTTCTTTTTCTTTTACTTCAAAATGATATGTTAAATATGAACCTACAAATGCTTTTAAAACTTTAGATAAATCTTTGTATTCTTTATCATTAAAAGCATAAAAAGTATAATTTCTTCTTTTATCAAAGTATTCATAGGGAACAGTTATACCATTATATTTAGCGCACATATAGATTCCTCCAGTCTTATTTAACAAACATAATTATATCTGCTATTAAAAATATAATTGAACAAGCAAATTCAATAATTGCTATTGGTTTATTATATTTCCAGTATTCAATTCCTTTTATTATTAAGAAAACAAAGATAAATGTATAGTATAAATAGAATAAGTTATACTTTGTAAATAAAGAAATAAAGATTGCTATTGCAACTATAGACGCACAAACAACACTTGTTATAGCAAGTATTTTTTCTGTTTTGGTTTTATCTTTCCAATCTGGTAATAAGTTGTAATCTTCCATAACTCACTCTCCTACTATAAATCGATTATTGTTTTCTATGTATTCAACAGTTTCATCAACACTTAAATCATCTGTATATAGTTTATATTTATCAGGAATGTTTTCTTTTAAGAAACTTCTAAGTAATACTAAGCATCTTTCATTCATACGGCAGTCTTCTGGACGCATAGCATCTCTTTTTAGAAGCGTTTCTTCATTTACTAATAAAACTATGTATTTTATTTTATAATCTTTGAATGTTTCTTGCAATCTTTTTATGTTTTCTTCTTCTATGATGTAGTTGAATACTACATCATAATCATTATCTAAATACTTTTTGATTATTGACTCATTAATATCCCAGAAAATACTTAGATGGTTTCCTTCTTTCCAAGCAGGATGATAACCACCTACTACTTGATGATAGATTTCGTCTCCTTCTATTAAAGCAGATTTAGGTTTTAACTCTGCTATTTTTTTAGAGATTGTACTTTTGCCAACGCCTGCTGGACCTGTTATTAAATATAAGGTACTCATGTTAATCACCACTCGTTATTATTCATATTTACAGGTTCTGTTTCAGGAGTGTTTCCTACTGGCAAATCATCAGGAGATGTTATTTGTTTTTCTTTAAATACCCTATCTAAGAAAGTTTCAAAGAAATCTTTTTTTGTCATATCAATTTTATCTTGTTCTGAAACATTAATAGATGCTATTTCATATGGTTCTTTAGCAAGTAATAAGAAAGGAACTAATAAAACTAAGGAAATAATTAATCTAACTATAATATTGGCGTTAATAACAAATGTTAAGATTACAAATAAGAAAGCTACTAGAGTAATTATATAGACGATTGTAGCTTCATAACGATCTCTTTCTTTGATATAGATACTGTTATTGAATCTTCTAATTTTACCGTTTATATCGTCTCCCATATAGTTGAAATTGTCTTCTTTATATTTTAAAACATTAACTCTTATTAATAAAACTTGAATTGCTCTAATTAATAATCTATTTATAAAGTATAGTAAAAACATATATATAAGTAAGAATGGAATATTTAGTTTTGTGGCATTTCTAATAAGAAGTAAAAAGAATACTACTTCTACTACACCAAGTACTGATCCAATAATGGATAACATTAGTAATGGTTTACCGTCACGATCAAATACTCTTTCAAAATAGTATTTAATATCATTAATTAATTTTGATACCATAATATCACTATCTTTCTTAGTATATTATATCAAATATTAGGGAACTAAAAAAGTAGTTCAAGTTTATTTCTTGAACTACTTAGTTTTCTCAATTTGTTAAACAATAATTATTGTACAACATCATTAACAGCAGCAGTATTTTGTGCATCTGCAGCTTGGTAATTTTGAAGTGATTTATTAACATTTTCTGAGAATTCAGCGCTAGCTGCTTGTAATTGTACGATGTCAGCTTTGATTTTTTGTAGTACTGGAACTACTGATTCAGCAGCAGTACCACCCCAAGCTGAAGCTCCGTCTTCACCAATTGTACTAGCTTCATTTAAGAATTGATCAATTGGATCATCTAATTGTTGAGCATATTTGTTTAATGCTTCAACAGCTTCTTTTAATGAATTAAAAGTTACTCTTCCGTCCATCTTCTTACCTCCTAAACATTTGTGCTCATCATTCCGACATTTTCGTCTTCAGCTGCTTCATAGCCGCCAGCTACAGTTTTAATTGTTGGTCCTAAGTTTTCAAGACTAGCTAAATCTTTTTCGAACTCAGGTCTGATAGCTTCGAATTTTTCCAAAAATGCACTTGATGCTGCGCCTTTCCAAGAATCATTTGCTGTAACAGCATCTACAGTATTATGTAGATTAGTATAAATTGATCTAACACTTGCTGCTACGTCAGAAATTCTTCCACCAACACCACTTAAGTTGCTAGTGTCAACATTTAATGTTCCGTTCATTTTAGTTTCCTCCTTATGTTCACTATATCTAAATTATATTATGTAATTTGCATTTATTCAAGTAATGTGACAACAATTTGTCAATTTTTTTGTTAATTTATACAGCTGCTCCATGATTGTCAACAGTTTTTACGCCACTACTACTGTCCCATTCAAGTCCCCATTTAGATGTTGTTGGGTTACCCAATGAATTATATTTATTCCTATCTACCTCAAATTCTAGGACATTTACTGAACCATTACTTCTACCATGTCCATATTTTGTGTAGTTAGAATCGTTAGTACTTTTAGCATCGGCAATTAAACATGGAACGCTTTCGCCATTTTTTAGATTTACAGTTACACTGTCTCCAACTTTACCAAATGTTGGAGCAGTGGCAATTAGATAGTGGTCAACACCATTAATTTTCATTACTGCTATACCATTTTTATATCTAGCTCCATCGGCAAGCCAAGCTTCATGAACTGTTTTTTGTCTAGTACCTCCAGCTACAGCTGTAGGAGAAGCACCGCCACCTAGATACCAGCCACCTTCACCATAACAAGTTACTGTATAACCTGATTGTTGTAAGCTATCTGGTACTTCTACTGTGAATTGTACTGCTTCGTTACTACGATATCCTTGAGCATTGGCATGGATATCGCCACCTGTTTTAATGATTGGCATTGTTCTTTTACCAAACATATCAACAAATTCTCCTTTGAATTCTGTTGGTGCTGTTAGAGAACCAGAGAATCCTGCTAAAGCATCTTCTAGAGCACTTAGTTCTTTTATGTAGTTAGAATACCAAGTGTTAGAGTTAGTACTACCCTTTTTTAATCTTTCGATTGGTTGTTTAAGATTAGTTTTAATCTTAGATAATTCAGCATCACTAATCTTACTTAAATAGCAACTATTAAATTCATTATAGATATCTTCAGCTTTTGTTTTAAGTTCATCAGCTTCAGAAGATTTGGATTCTAAAGTTCCTAATTTAATATCGTAGTCCATAGTTACCTCCTAAACATCGGCGAAATACAAGAAATCTCCTACTGGTCTTTCACCGTCTGAATAACTGCTATCACTCTTTTTAACTGTTTCTTTTCCAGTCGCAAGTGATACGCTTCCTCCTTGGTCTAAACTCTTAGCCCAAGTACATCCTTTATCTTTCATCATTTGAGCTGCTTCTTTAGCAGTCGAATAACCTGAATATATATAATATTCTCCTGGTGCTACCATACCTATTACAGTACGATTATATGATTTATTCATCGCACTTGGATAAGTGTTTTGAACTTGCCCATTTTCTAAGATGTTTGTTTCATGTGATGAATAGGTTTGGACAACACCACGATTTATTAACTCTTGTGTTGACATACCACTTGGAGCAGTAAAGAATTTACCATCTTTGGTTAAACATATTTCTAAACCGCCAGCAGTACTACCAGAGTTGTCAGCGACTTTTCCATCATTAATGACGACTCTATTAGTCTGAACTTCTGGTCTGTTAACATCTTGTTTTCCATTTGAAGAACTGAAGTGACTTCCATTTACTCCTACTATCCAGTCATACCTAGCTGCTGCAGCTGATGTTGTTTCAAGTCCATTTCCGTAACCACCATTTGCGTATCCTTTATGAATTTGAGTTGGATCTGCAACAACAATGTGAGTTACATAAGTACCATCAGCTAGTTTAGTGATTGTCATAAATGTATTGTCACTAGAATAACTTTTATATGCATTTTCATATTCTGATGCATATTTTTCTAATGCTTTTTTTATTATTTCATTATCTATTAAACCTTGGGCATTAGCATGAATGTCTCCACCTGTTTTGATGATTGGCATTGTTCTTTTACCAAACATATCAACAAATTCACTCGTGAATTCTGTTGGTGCAGTAAGAGAACCAGAGAATCCTGCTAGGGCATCTTCTAAACTATTTAATTCATTTACATAGTTTTTTAACCAAGTATCAGAATTAGTTACTCCGTTTTTAATTCTTTCTACTGTTGGTTTAATGTTAGTAGTAATTTTAGATAATTCTGGGTCACTTATTGTACCTAGATAACTACTATTAAACTCGTTATAGATGTCTTCTGCATTAGCTTTATAGGTTCCTAATTCACTACTACTAGAAGTAAGTTTTTGTAAGAGGATATCGTAATCCATTATTAAACCTCCTATACAATAGATGATAAAAACTTCTCAGTTGGACCTAGTGCTTGGTAGTTACCTCCTTGGTTAAATAGTTTTCTATTTCTTTCATTTAATGTTTGTACTTTACCATCATAGCAATCCAGTACTAAAATCTTTTCTGGAGTTAAGTCTTGAGCACTTTTTACATCACTTGTGTAACCTACCATAGTTACTAAATGTCTAGCTCCTTTGTATGATTTCTTTTGTGTTACTTGTAATACCACAGGATTACCAGCATTTATTTCTTGATAAACGTAATTTAATACATCTTGTGAATCTTTTGATTTACATCTTTCATTCATTTTTACTGCTGGTGCTCCACTATGACTATCCATAGCTCTTTTAGTTGTATACTTTCCTCTTAGCATGTCTGATGCATAGTATTGTGACAAAAGCATACATTGTCCACCTTGAAAACCTGCGTTTTGATACATTTTATTTTCCTTAATATAAGCAGCGTAATCATCTAAAGAAATTCTCGTATTAGGAATATAGAATTCTTTGCCATTATATTGATATTTTAATAATTTAGTACCATCTACAGTTCCAATTACTCCACTATTTGCTAGTGAAGTAGCATTCGCATGGATATTTCCACCTGTTTTTAAAATATCCATTGCTCTTTTACCAAACATATCAACAAACTCACCTTTGAATTCTGTTGGTGAAGATATAATTGTACCTTTTAATGATGATAAACTATCTTCTAGAGCACTTAATTCTGTTACATATTTTTTTAACCATGTGTTAGAATTAGTTACTCCTTTTTTTAATCTTTCAACAGTTTTCTTTAACATAGTAGATATATTTGATAATTCAGCATCGCTAATTCTTCCTAGATAACTACTGTTGAATTCATTATAGATATCTTCTGCATTAGCTTTATAATTCTCTAATTCACTACTATTTGAAGATAGTTTTTCAATTAAAACATCATAATCCATGATAATTATAATAATCCGTTAATAGTTGATACACAATCACGCATGATTTGCTCTTCGGCTTTTAATCCATCACGCCAATCATCAATGCTTTTTTGAGGAGTTTCTTTAGTTGAGCTAGCTAAATCAGATGAATATCCTTCTGCTTTTTCCTTAGCAGTGTTATATTTTTCAACTAATCCTGCTATTTCATCTGCATTAGCTAGTTTACTTAAAATATCTTCACACACTTCACCTTCGATTTTGTCAAAAGCTTCTAGTAATGTAGCTTTTGCACCAGCTTTCCATACATCATCTGATAGAGATGTTTTCAAAGTTGATACTTTACTCTTTAGTTGTTCTACTTTACTTTTTAGGGATGCAGTTGCACTAGTAATACTACCAGGCTCTACTCCATTGTAATGGTTGTATAAATCTGCCATATTTTTCCTCCTATACTGATACAGCTGTACTGCTGTTATTTTTTACTAATTTACTGTAATCTGGAGTTCCAAATCCGTAGATATTTGAATCTCCAACTTTATGTGTTCTTCTAACGACTTTATCGCCAACGTTGCCTTCAATGGTGTGGATAGTTCCATCTTGATCAACTTTTACTACTAGAGCAGTATGAGTTGCTTCATTTCCACCAGTGAATAAGACATCTCCTGCTGCTGGTGTGTAATTTCTTCCTTGTAATAGACCATGTTTTTTAAACCATGCTGCACCTTCATCTGCACCTGCAAATTTAGGGAAGACTGAATCACTATATCCACTCTTCTTTGCACACCATGAAGCGAATTCACTACACCATGCAGTTCCTTCGGATTCACCAAACATTGCAACGTATTCTTTTTCATTTTTATTATTTAATTGTGTTTCGGCAACGGTAGTTATAAGATTTCTAACTTCTGCTGTTGAAGTAGGTTCTTTAGGAGCTTTTTGAGCACCAAGGATTGAACCAGTATTTTTGATACTTGCAACATTCTTTGAACTATCCCATGGAAGATTCCATTTAGATGTTGTTGGGTTTCCTGATTGTAAGTATTTTGCTCTTTGTACTTCAAATTCTAAGATATTGATTGAGCCATCACCAAGAGCATGTCCCCATTCTGAATTTGCATCTGATCCTTTTGAATCTGCTATTATACAATGTATTATTGTACCATCCTCTAATGTGACATCAATACAATCTCCTGGTTTTCCAAATTTAGGGCTTACTGCTACTAAATATCTATCAACACCGTCAACATTAATAACGGCAATACCATTTTTGAATACTGATCCTTGTTCTTTCCAAATATCAGAAACTTTCCTTTGGTTTGTTCCTTCTTGCCAAGTCATTTCTTTTCCACTATCAATCCAATAATCATATCCTGTTACAGTATATGGGCCTTGTTTGATATCAGATGGGATTTTTATTTCTTTACCAGTCATATCAGTTTTAACTAAATTTGTTAAAGTTGATAAACTTGTTAGACCTGTAGCAAGTGATGTTGTTGCGATACCGTCTGATGATGTTTGACCATTACCAACTGAATACGAGTATCTAGAACCACCACAGCCTCCGCAACCTCTAGAGCCACAGCCTCTAGAACCACAGCCTTTAGATCCGCATGAAGTACTTTTTGGAGTTTCTTCTGGTTGTTTTTCACTTGATTTGTCTTCTTGGCCATATCTTGATCCTAAATCTATATCAGGAGCTTTATCTACATCATATTTATCAATGTATTCTTGACCGCCAATTAGTTCTTTTAATTTCTTAACTGCTTCTTTATCAAGTTGATCATAGGCATCTGCACAACTTGCTAAGAAGATTATTGCTTCTGCCAGTTGACGATTTGCTTCTGGTAAATGGGCTGCCAAAGCATTTAATTTATCTCGATATGCTTCGCTTGCTTTTCCTACCCAAGCTGGATCAGCTATTTTATTAATTGCTCCAGTTATTGCTTCAACGGTAGAACCTAAATTAGTTGCAAGGCTTGTCAAATTGGAACAAGAATCTTTTATTTTTCCATAATCTAATGCTTGTGCCATTATTAACACCTCTATTCTATTTTTATACTAAATAGCCGAATGGATCTCCATTGTTAGGAGCGAATCCTACAAACATGTATTTAGCACCATATCTATTTTTTATTACAGTTTTACCTGGTACGTAGTTTGCTCTATTATTAGCTGAACCTGTGCTAATAGATGAAATATCACTTAAACAATCATGTTCTACTACATTTGTAGGTAAATATCTCTTTCCGTCATTTAATACTTCTTTTGCTGCTGCTATGAAATCAGCACCTGGATTTGAATAACCACCAGTAGAACGAGAACTAAACCAACCACTATTCTTAACATAATCTACTACACTTGAGTATTTACTCTTATTCTTTTCATATAGATTAGCCATTAATGATAGTTCTAGCTTAGAACCAGCAACTGAGCCTTGTTCTCTTTTAGCAACATATGCTAAATAGGCAATATCATTGTCAGAAAGATTATATTTTGCACCAGTAGTAACTGGAGCTGATACATCAATAACATTTCCTCTTGTTGTTACACTGCCAGTTGGAGCTTTTCCTGAATCATCAGTTGCAGTGCTACGTGGTCCAGCGTTTTCTATTTTCTTAGCTTTTCCTAATAATTTTTTAATTATTTCTAATTTTTTAGCTTCGTCTAGTTTGTCTTTTTCTACTATGAAGTTGATTGTATCTTTATTAGTTGAATCTGTAGTATTTGCTGCTACAATACAAGATACTACTTTTCCATCACTTAGAGTAAACTTGATTACATCGCCAACTTTACCTATAGATTCATCACATTCTATTAAATAATATTCACCAATCATTGCTAAACCACCAACATATTTAAAGTCTTTGTCTTTAAATAATGCTTTGGTTTCTGTTGTTGCTTTATCTAAGTCTATTGTTACATAATCTAATTTTTTAACTTTATCTGTTAAGTCTACTAATTCAGGAGTTGTTTCTGGAGTTGTTTCTGGTGTTACTGGTTTAGAAGGTTTTCCACTACTTCCACAACCACCAGATGAACCACATCCTCTAGAGCCACAGCCTCTTGAACCACATCCTTTAGATCCACATGAAGAACTCTTTGGAGTTTCTTCTGGTGTTTTATCATCTTTTTTCTCTTCTTGTCCATATCTAGATCCTAAATCTATGTCTGGAGCTTTATCTACATTGTATTTATCAATGTATTCTTGTCCACCTATTAATTCTTTTAATTTCTTAACTGCTTCTTTATCTAATTGATCGTAAGCATCTGCACAACTTGCTAAGAAGATTATTGCTTCTGCCAGTTGACGATTTGCTTCTGGTAAATGAGCAGCTAAAGCATTTAGTTTATCTCTATATGCTTCACTTGCTTTTCCTACCCAAGCTGGATCAGCTATTTTATTAATTGCGGCTTCAATCGTTTCAACAGTAGTGCCTAAGCTAGTAGCAAGAGTTGTTAAGCTAGAACAAGAATCTTTAATTTTTCCATAATCTAATGCGTGTGCCATAACTATACGTCTATACTTTCTCCAGCAAATTTTTCATCATGTTTTTGGTATTCACCAAAGACACCAGAAAGATAATCTATGTAACTTTGTAGACTTTCATTATATTCTTTTAATAATACTTTGTAATCATCTT
>JAEEGL016685504.1_pt1 | contig 44988 bp, 47 predicted proteins | sample 9134231 | NCBI WGS metagenome assembly JAEEGL01 (sample SAMN16246548, study PRJNA631951) | gut metagenome | biome: gut microbiome; feature: rumen; material: fiber-attached | host: Bos | place: Iran: Karaj | collected 2018-10 | reverse complement strand
TACTACTTCGCCGTTTTCATCATAATTCGGAATACCTATTAATGAAATTCTGCCGTTTGTAGGATCAAATTTTAATTTACAATCATCTATTGTCTGTTTGGTTGTATATTCTCCGTTTGGCTGATACTGGAAGGTTGAGCAGTTATCATTACCGTCTTCCAAATCGCTCTTTAATACAAAGCTTGCTGATTTTCCGTCATTACTTAATACTACATAGAAATCCTGCCATGTATAATTTTTTCCGTTATCATTCTGCATATCAGAGTTTGCTATTGCTTCTTTATATGATGCTATAGTTTCAGCATCAACACCTGCTGCTTCCAGGGCTTCAAAAGTAAATACACCTTTGCCGTCAACAGACAAATCACTTGCCCCTGCCAGTGAATATTTTGTATCACCGACTGCTGTTGTTATATAGTTTACACCATCTTTTAATATATATTTGCCGTCAGTCGTCTTACCTGCAAAGTCAGCGGTTGTTGCTTTACGTACTCTGTCACCTTCTTGTATATACATTGTTGTATATTCAGTGCCGGTACATACTTTATAGTCTGATTCAACATCATCAGATTTATGATAATACAATTTATGTTCAGTACTGAGAAAATAACCATTATTAAAGTAATCAGGATCTTTCTCCGGATTCCAGGAATAAGTGCCGTCTTCATTTTTAATAACATAATTATCTTTGACCTGACGTTCCGGTTCTACATAAATATGAGCATTACCACTGCTTGTTAACATTACAAAAGCACCATCATTATATACTTTTGCTAAATCTTCCTGACTGTCAGTAATTTTACTGCCATAGCCTATTATTTTGCCATCAATGATTACTTCACCACATCCCTCATCAGTTTGTGACACACCTGCTTGCCAAGGCTTAGGTCCGCTTCCTTTAGTCACATCCTTGGTGCCTTCGAATGCCTGACCGGTTACAGAGCCGGGAGTATTTTCAACTTTTGAGAAACCTGTTGTTGCAGATATTGTGTTTCCATATCCTGTTTGTCCGACAACAACAGAATATGCGTTACTGCCTTTAGGAATAACATCATTTGCCTCAAATGAATATTCGGTTGCACCGAGTTTGCCGGTGTAAACAAGTTTTTGATAATCATTCGTTGATGGTGGAACGGGAACTTCCATTTCCAGCAATGAGTTATACAAAGCATTAATTTGATTTGACAGTGTAGTTCTCTGCTGGTTAATCTGCTGACCTTGATATTCTACGTCGCTCATTCTCTGAGTTAATGCAAGTAACCTTGCCTGTGATGCCGACATACCCATAATTGGTTTCTCCTTTTCCTTATTTAGTGCTTTGGCATGTATAACGGCAATATTTATTAAAAACTTTAATGTTTTTGAGAATATTGTTACAATTCGTTACAATTTAGAATGTAAAACATAAATAAAACCATATGACGACAAGGGTTTTAACTGAATTTATCACAAATATACAAAAACGAACAAATTTAACAATTCTTAATCAAATTATTTTTATATATTTTTAATATTATTCAGCCATATTTGAGGTAAAATAATAATATAACAAATACAGGAGAAGGTATGAATTATTCCGAATATTCGGTAGTAATAATTGGAAGCGGTGCAGCAGGCTTATATGCAGCACTAAAGATATCAAGTCAGATACATCTGCCGGAAGGAATATTATTAATAACAAAAGATAAGCTGGGTGAAAGTAATTCAAAATATGCACAGGGAGGAATTGTTGGTGTAGTTCATCAGAATCCCGAAGACAATACTGAATCGCATGTTAATGACACATTAAAAGCAGGTGCAGGACTTACTGATAGAAATGTAACGGAATTAATATCAAAAACCTCAGACAAAGTCATTAATGATTTAATAAATATCGGAGTCGAATTTGACAAAAACAGCAAAGGGGAACTGAATTTCACTCTGGAAGCAGCACACAGTATAAAAAGAATATTACACTCTGGCGGAGATGCAACAGGCAGAGAAATTACCAAAGCACTGGCAAAAAGAGTAACAGAAGACAGCACAATTACCGTTTCGGAAAACACTATGGCTGTTGAGCTCCTGATTTCGACTGATAAAAAATGCAAAGGTGTAATTGTATTTAATAAAGCAACCGGAGAGCATCAGGTTGTTTACAGTTCAGCAGTAATAATTGCAACAGGCGGAGCAGGACAAATATACAAATATACAACAAATCCGGAAGGTGCAACCGGTGACGGAGTTGCACTTGCATATGAAGCCGGTGCGGATATTCAGGATATGGAATTTATACAATTTCATCCGACAGCACTTGCACTCAGTCCGGATAACAAGAACCGATTTCTTATCTCTGAAGCCGTAAGGGGAGAAGGTGCAAAACTTATAAATAAGAGCGGTGAAGAATTTATGGTCAGATATAGTGACAAACGGGAACTTGCACCGAGAGATGTTGTTACAAGAGCAATTTATTCGGAAATGAAAAAAGAAAATTCATATAATGTATTCCTAAATGCAGCCGTAATTGAAAAATTGAAACTGTTTGAAAGATTCCCGAATATATCAAAAAGATGCAGGGATAACGGAATTGATATATCCGAAAAACCAATCCCCGTTGCACCTGCAGCACACTACACAATGGGCGGAATTAAAGCTGACATTAACGGCAAAACATCCATTACCGGATTATATGCAATCGGAGAAGCAGCAAGTACCGGTTTGCACGGTGCTAACAGACTTGCAAGTAATTCGTTACTTGAGTGCGTAGTTTGTGCGTATGAACTTGCAGATTACTTATCTTTTACAAATCTGGAAGTTCCTAAAAAAATTGACGAAGGTATTAAAAAGATGATTGACGTTTATTCACACTCAATCAGCAGTGATGAATATGATTGCAAAACTCTAATTTCTAAATTAAAAGAGCTTATGTGGAATAAAGTCGGTATAATAAGAACAGAAACAGGGCTTACGGAAGCTAAAAATGCAATTGAAGAACTGAAAAACAATTTTAAACGCAGAAGAAAATGTCTGAATGAAATGGAATATGAATACAGAAACATGCTTACAACAGCACTTATAATTACAAACAGTGCATTATCAAGAAAAGAATCAAGAGGAGCACATTGCAGAAGCGACTTCACACAGACAGATACAATAGCAAGCCACACTAATGTAAATAAAAATAAGGATATGATTCATGCTTAACAGATTTTTTGTTGAAAAACATGTAAAAAATGCACTGGAAGAAGATATAGGATTTGGTGATATTACAACAGATTATTTAACCTCTGAAAATGATACAATGTCTTGCACTCTCAACACAAGAACAGACGGAATTTTCTGCGGAAAAAGTGTTTTTGAAACCGTATTTAAAGTTCTTTCTCCGGATATTGAAATCAAATTTTATTTCAATGACGGTGATGAAATTAAAAAAGGCGATAAAATAGCTGATATAAAAGGTCCTGCAAGATATATACTTATGGGAGAAAGAACCGCACTAAATTACATACAAAGAATGAGCGGAATTGCAACAGAAACAAACAAATACCAAAAAGCTATCGGAGAATATAACGCAAAAATTGTTGACACAAGGAAAACGACACCGGGATTCAGAGCATTTGAAAAATATTCGGTAAAAACAGGCGGCGGGGCATTACACAGATTTAACCTGTCTGATTGTGCAATGATTAAAGATAACCACATAAAATTTGCAGGCTCTCTCACAAATGCAGTAAAAAAACTTAAACAAAACATATCGCATGCCCATAAAATTGAAGTTGAGTGCGACAATATAGAACAGGTTAAAGAAGCAATCGAATGCAAGGCAGATATAATAATGCTCGATAATATGGATACAGAAAAGATGAGAGAGTGCGTAAAACTTATTAACGGCAGGGCAATAACTGAAGCGAGCGGAAATGTTAATCTGAGTACAGTACACGAAATTGCAGCTACGGGTGTCGATATAATATCTTCAAGTGCCATTGTTGCAAAAGCACCGACATTGGATTTGGGACTTGATATGTAATTGTAAAAAATTATTTCACATTTAGTGACAAATTTTTCATCTTTTTGTATCATAAAATTAATATGGGAAAAAGGAGTAAGGAGAAGTGGCTGATAAAAAGTTAGAAACAATACACCCGATGCAAAGTACATTGTCGGAAAATGAAGATTCTTTTACCGCACTTTCGACATCCGCACTACTAGCAAGAAGTGCCGTACCATATTCTCACAGACGTGTTGCCGATAACTATGTAATAATTAAAAAAGTATATCGTTTTCAGGCAGTCCAGAGCAGAATTTCAAATACAGAGCTGCAGCTGCTTAAAAAATATGATTTTAACACTCTTGAATTTTCTACTGTAAAACAAGTGAATGAAGAACTTTCATATCTCAAAAAATGGTCCACTTCAGCAAATGAATTATTAAGAAAAGATGCTGACCAGATTATACAAATAAGAGCAAAAGAACTTAAATATATTATTGCCAGCAGATATGCAACCGTCACTAACGAAATATACAACGGTTATAAAGCATTAGAAAAATACTTTGAGGAAATATCCAAATTTAGTTCCCCTCTTTGTTAAGATTTTTTAACACAAAAGCAAATTTTTTCTTTCACATGTTTTATTAACTGTGGAAGGAAGTGGTATGAATATTAATCGGATAAATAAAACTGAAAATAATCCGAATTTCGGACATAATAACCCTTGGGCAGACAGTCCGTATAATAACCGTGAAAAATATCTTGTAGCAGGAACTACCGCAATAGGAGCATTTGCAGGTATGGCATGCCACGCAAAAATGAAAGGATATTCGCTTTCTCCAAATAAAATGTTTAAAAATTTAAATAATTGCTACTGGAACAAAATTGATTTTGATGACGTACCGGTTATTATGATAGGTGCAGGTTCTTGTCTTGGCGGCTTAACCGGCGGTTATTTAATTGATAAAAACAAAGATAATCGAAAAGCGAAATTGAGAGAAGCTCTGCTGCAAATGACAAACATATCACTTCCGATTATATTTACTGTATTTTGTTCAAGAAAAGGGTATAAATACGGTAACAAGTGGTGGGATAAGTGCAGACCTAAAGGAAAAGAAACATTCAGATCAAAAATACCTCAAGCCGTGATGGCAATGGCAGGTCTTATAGCCGGAGTATTCACCGCAAACATAGTAGCAAATAAAATTAATGAAAAAATATTCCATCAGGGCAAAGGACGCCCTGTACAGGCGAGTGATTTTTCAGCCCATTTAGATGATATTTGCGTAGCAGCAAGACAAATCAGTCATTCAAAAATTACAGATTATATTCAGAAACTTGTTCCGTTTGCACTGATGATAGCAGGAAATGAAATAGGTAATACAACCGTAGGAAATGCTGATTCATAAAGAATTTACCTGCAGCATTAAAAAAGTGCATAAACATTGCATCTGCAAATATTTATGCACTCAAAAAGACCTTATGTTTACCCCAACTTTCCCCAAGATAAACACTTCATATAAACTCTGATTGTTATTTAAACGAACCTATGCTAAACCTAATGCTTTTCTGTACCAAGAAAAGGACTCAACCTCAGTTCCGTTAAAGGTTGTTTTTACTTGTTGTTTTTTCAAATAACTTTCAAATTCGTCATTAAAAGCAGACTTAACTGTTTTGGAATCTTTAGAGATGATTTTCATAATTTTCTTCTCCTATCTTAGTAACACACAATATATATAATTAATTCAGTTAAAATCTACACTTTACATAACGATTCTACCATAAATAATGAAACTCCGCAACAGTTGAAAACACAAAATCAACAAAAATCACTCTTGAGAATAAGTAATTATATAATTATTTAGAATTAAATATATAACATTATCTGCAAAGTATATTCATCAAAAAGCTGATGAATATTGAGCATGACACTACATTTACAATAAATTGACAGGAATATAATTATTAATGCAAATTGTAAACATTTATTAAGAATATTAAAATTTTAAAGCAATTTTATATAGTTGATAGACTTTATATATATAAGGGATAACAAGAGGTATAAAAATCAATGGGATATGGATTCTTCGATTACAGACTAATAAGCGGTTCTCCTTGGGCAACACTATCATTAAGTGTTGATACTAATATTCAGGACTCTCTGTTAAAGAGATCCTATTTTATGCCGTCATACAGCAGCAACATCGATATATTCCCAACATTTCCATATAACAGCAGTTATGATTATCTTCTAGATCCAAAATTAGCATGGGAACAGACAGTAAGAAAAATGCAGCAGAATCCGGCTTTGTTTACCACACCCGGAGCATATAATAATGGTGGTTTTACAGGAGGCTTTAGCGGAATCGGTTCAAATTGGCAATTCCCGCAAATCACACCGCCTTGGCAGCAAAAACCTGAAACTGAAGAAGAAAAAGCAAAAAGAGAAGCAAGAGAACAGGAAGATAAAAAGGATGAAGCTAAAACTGCAAAAGCCTTGAATGACAGATTTAATGATATCAAAAAAGTATTAAGTGATTTAGGTTCCCCATTAGCAGAAAGTCTTATTAAAAGAGCAGAAGATGCTATGAAGGAAGAAAAAGCTGAAGACAGACTTAAAGAAATGAAAGCTGTTCTAAAACTTATACCTGAAGATAAGCTGATGAAAGCAATTTATGCAAAAGATGATGTAAAATCATTGCTTGTTGATGGCGGTTTTAATATATCAAAATTCTTAAATGAAAAAGATATATATACTACTGGTAAAAACGGCGATAGTCACATTGACTGGAGATCAAAAGCTGCTATCAACGATTTATATCAAAAACTAAAAAAAGACAACAACAAAACACCTAGTGTAAGCATTGAAACATTTGTTCCTTTTGCAGCAAGTATTAATGAAAACAATATACTCGGTATAATCAGCAATTGGAATGATGTTTATCACTCTGACGAAACAAAGAGCATACTAAGACATGTTGCAAATAACCTTCCTGACACGTCAAGTGATGCAAAAATACCGGAAAAAGAAGCAGCAAAATCTTATGTAGAAGCAATTGAAAATCTGACAAAAGGATTATTAACAAGAGCAGATAATTGGTCCGCATCAGGTAACTATCCGAAACTTAAAGCAGACAGAAATGCTGTACAAAATAAACTGAATGAAGTTACAAAAAATTCACCTGATAATTTAACCAAATCAAAAATATATGCACTTGCGGATGCATTCGATCAACTCTATGCAAGATTAAGAATGATGGAAGCAGAAAGAATTAATCAACACATAACAAGTAAATATAAAAAAGATTTTAATGAAATTAGAGAAGGCTTAATAGACGAAAAAACAATTATTAAGGAAACAGAAGCAGACTTAAAATCAGAAAACATAACAAAACCGGAAGAAGTGGATAATATTGAAAAATCCGAAGAATTACGTGAAGAAGAAAATAACAGAATCGAAGCAATCGGACCGGTTACAAATGAAAATATTCAATCATTGGTAGATGAAGGACAATTAATAAAAGTTCCCGGAAAAGACGGTGTTTACAGAACTGCCGCATTTTATAAAGATGCAACAGGTCACTTCGTTTCAAAACAAAAATATGAACAGTCAAACGGAGAAGCAAAAAAAGAATTTACACCAATTGCTTGTAAATATTACAAATTAGTTGATAATAAACTTGTTCCTGCAACATTACGTGAAGATGGTGTTATCGTACCCAATACATCAACACAGGCAACATCATCAGATATACTTGATTACAATTATGAAATAGCGGTTGTTCAGGATCTTGTTGATGAAAAAAGAATCAAATGGCTTGGCTCGGTCGGAAGCATAATACCAAAATATCCGTTGTTTAAAGCAGAAACTTCTAATGACTACTTTATCTGGAGAAATAATCAGCTTTTAAAAATTAAAAACGTAAAAGAAGTTACAGCAAAAGGCGGAGCAATCAGATTCAAAATAGACGGTGTTGATAAAGCAGTAACACTTGAAAAACTTTATGAAGATGATGACAATTTTGAAACATTTGTTACAGATGAAATTAAAACAGAAGCAGAAATAAAAGCGGAAAAAGAAGCTAAAGCAAAAGCAGAAGCTAAAAAGAAGAAAGATGAAGAATATAAAAAGAACCATCCGCATGCAAAAGAAATTAATAACTTTAAAGGCGAATATAACGAACTTACATACAATAAATGTAAATCACTCGGAATTGAAGAACTTAAAGTAAAAGGCTGGTTTGTAACAACATCAGGCAAAAAGACATATTATAAATTCGAAGATAACAAACTTAAAGAAATGAAACAAATAAAAGAAATAAATGAAGACGGAAGCTGCGTACTTGTAAATGGTAAGAGATGCGACTGTCCACAATACGGTGATCCAAAAGCATTTGCAATAAAATTACAAGATGCACTTGCCGGTGATACGGACGAACAAGAAGAAAACAGAGCGTCAAGAATATTAAGAACATTTATTAACTATAAAGAACCAGAAGATATTATATCATTCCTTGAAGCTTATGAAGACGAGAGAACAATTTTACAAGATCCATTATGTATGCAGCTCTTCGGTGAATGGGGTTATTTCAATAATGAAGCAAAATATAAAGGTAAAACAATGTTATACAAAGAATACTTTGTGTTAAGAATTGCAGAACAAGTTTTATCAGTCATAGGCAACATAAAAGATATTGAACTCTCTGATGAAGATACAGAATTTCTTGAAAACTTAATCAATGTTGAAAGCGGTTGGTTTGAAAGAAATGTAACAAGATCTACCGCAATGAAACTGGATTATATAATCAAAAATGTTGTTAATCAATACAGAGAACAACAGGCTGAGAAAGAAAACCAAGACCAAAGTAAATAAGGAGGAAATCTAAATTAAATATAATAGAATTAAATTAGTACATAAGTTAAGATGTAAGATGGTTAACTAAGAAAATGCCGGACAAAAGTCCGGCTTTCCTTTTATAATTAAAACCTTTATGTTGTAATATCACTATTTCAAATACTGAGCAACCCAAGCCGTTATAACATTCGCTAATGTTTCATCAGACTTGAGCATAAGCATTCCGGTAGATTTAGACTCGGAAGTATAACTGATAAAAGCAGATTGTGCAAATTTTTTCAGGTATCTTTCAGCTTTCTTTCCGGCAACATCATTTTTTCCGGTAATTGATAATATATCAACATTATCAATTTCTGCAAGTTTAACAGGTATGTACAAACCTTTGGACTTAACAACAGGAGAAAGCATTACAATAGTTTTGGGCTTATTGGGCATTTTATTAACAATACAGATTCCGGTACTAGCACCGATATCAACACCTACAATTGCCCAATTATCGAAAAATTTGCGTTTGTTTTCCGAAATGATAGTATTTATAACCGCTTGAACATCATCGGGATATTTCTCAAAAGCTTTATTCGTCATACTTTTCCAGGAAACTCTTGTCAGTTTGGAATTATAAACACTTGTACCATGTCCCCTTAAATCAATTGTTAATACTGCATAACCTTTATTCAGCAAGTCCTGCGGCAAACTTTCCCACCACTGAGAATCGTAACCGAGTGAATGAAGCAAAACAACAGTTTTATATTCCATTTTAGTTTTGTCTTTCTGATACTCAAGAGTAGCATTTATTGTAAAACCGTCAGATGCAGTAATTTTGTAGGGCTGTTTTATTGTTTTTATACCTTCTGCACTTACTGTGTTTAAAATAATAAAAAATAATGATAAAATAAATAATAACTTCTTCATACAAATTCATTATATCATATTAAATTCAACTTTACAATTCTTAATAAAAAAAGCAATTATTTAATAATTAAATACTTTATATATATAAGAGAGAACTCTAAGGAGAAATATGTCACTTGTAATAGATGCAAATATGATACTTTTCGCAGAAAGGATGAATATATCATCCTCAAGAATGGTTGGCGAATACGGTCTTAAAACTGTTGATGAGATTATTGAAGCCGAAGCAGCACAAGGAAATACTCAAGCTGTAAATTTTGCCAAAGAAATGTACCATTCACCTGAAAAACTTATGAAAATTTTCAGACTGGCGGATGTTGAAAATAAATTTGTACTTTTACACAAAATGGACACGTCAACAAGAGAAAAAATTCTTCCATTACTTGAAAAAGAAGATTTGGTAATGGGACTGTATTTTTTCACTAAAGAAAAATTACTGGATATGCTTGGCGATGTTGATATCGAAGAACTGGTAAATGTAATACTGGAAGCATTTCCGTTCCAACAGATTATAGAAATGTTACCTGAAGATGCTATGGCAGCATTCTTCCAAAATAAAGATTTAGATAAATATATTATTGCAAATGAATTAAACAATATGCCTCCTGAAGTAACGGTAAAATTTATTGAAGGACTTACCGGGAAACCGTATTCAAAGGTCGAAGATCCGCAGGGCATAATAGACAGTATTATTGCATTACCTGAAGATAAATTCAGAAAATTCATATCTGAAATTGATCCTGATGTTCAACGGCAGCTGGTATTTCAGATAACAAAGAAAGACAACAAATATTTACAAATGATTGAGCCTGATGCATATATCGGAATGCTTAACACTTTAATGAAACCGGAAATGGTTAAACCGATGATTGCTCTGGAAAAAGAATCATTGGTAGATATGATATCTATATTACCTGATGATTTAATGTCAATTGTTGCATCACAAATTGACACAAAAGTATTCACGGAATTTTTAATGCAGGGGCATCTGGATATGATAGAAGATGCTTTAATGATTTAGAAAAACTGCCCTCACATAATAATTTTCATCATTTTGCAGCATAGTTTTTATATTTTCAAATTGCCCGGAAGCTAGAATTAGCCGGGCAGTTTTTTCACGTATAGTATATTCAGCATTATTATATGAATTTGTAACTATAAAATCAATTAATGAACTGTCTGCAAAATCATAGAAATATGAGAGAGCCTCAAGACACCAGTATAATTTAAAAAGCTGTTTATTTATAACATATTTTTTATCTCTGAACTCGAAAGTTTGAAGTTCTTTAATAGCTTCAACAGCATAAGAACAAAGTTTTTTTGTATAAATTAAAGAAAATTCCGAATAATCTTTAAGCATTGCAGCACTGTCAATTACAAGACGGCAAATATTTGCATTAATATCAATTGAAGCATCTGCGAATTTTTCTCCATAACCTTCGGCAAATAATTCCCTGATATCATTTTCCGAATTAATAAGAATATGCTTAATTTTATATGCCACAGCCTCACGAATTTTGCCATCACAACCTGTAAGATTTGACATTAAGGCATCTGCATCAGTCTTGTCTTTAACTTTATCAAAGTTTAATGCTGCGAATTGTTTTTGGTAAACATTGCCGCTTTTGAGATAATTTACCATATCATCATGCTTCAGATTTGTCATACATAAATCATAAGCATTTTCAAAATCTGCATGAATATTTTCAGAACTATCGGAATTTATATTTTCATAACTATTCATATCAGTAAATATTTTAACATAATGTATAATGAAATAGGAGCATAAACGGGTTTTAATAATTTAAGATAAAAACTACGGAGGAGAATATGGAATTCTTACAAAAAGTCATAAACAAATTATTAATATTCAGCAAAGAACCACAAAAAATCGGGCTTTCACAGTTTAAAGAAGTCAAAAGAAATAACGAAAACAAAGCACCATCAGTAAAAAATAAAAATGTTAAACTGTCAGACTTAATGAGAAGGGCTGGATAAACAGATAAATAAATTACTTATGATACTTTTCGCCATTTAATATTTTAAAAGAGCGGTAAATTTGTTCAATAAGAATCAGTCTGGCAAATTGGTGCAGAAAAGTCATTTTTGACATACTCAATTTAAAATTTGCTCTTTGACTTACCTTAGATGAAATACCGTGAGAAGAACCTATAACAAAAACAAGCTCCTGACATCCTGATTTGATGATTTCATCGATTTTAAAGGCGAGTTCTTCAGATGAGAGTTGTTTTCCTGAAATTTCCAATGTAATTAAATATGCATCCTCATTTACTTTATCAAGAATTTTTTCCGCTTCTTCATCAAGGGCTTTACTGACCATATTATCATCATAGATTTGCACCGGATTCAATTCTAATATTTCTACCGGAGTATATGGCATCAGACGTTTTTTAAATTCGTCTATACCTTCTTTGAGGAACTTTTCCTTAATTTTCCCTAATGCAATGATTTTAATTTTCATAAGATAATTATACAATATTCGTTAAATTAAACAAAATAAGAGTTTTGCATTTATTTGTGTTTAAGATAAACTTAATAATAAGGGATTAGAGAATGACCGGACTTATATATTTATATGTAACGATATTTACAGTTTTTTATATAATATTTGCCTTTGCGAATATAAAAACCAAGCGCAAGGTAAGAGATAAATACACTTCAAAAGATTCAAACTTTTGCATAGTTGTATATGCTTGCGGTGAAGCCGGATATCTTGAGAATCTGATTAAACAGCTTAAAAATCAAAGTTATCCTGAGGAAAAATATTCAATATATGTTGTACTTGATAAAGTGGAAAATCCGCCGCAATTTATATTTGAAACTGATTTGGGCATAAACGTATTAAACATAAACAACATTGAACCCATCGGCAAAAGTCAAGCATATTCAATTTTTGCAGAGAAATTCAGCGACGTCCCGAACCTTGACGGATATATTTTTATGGATGCCAAAAGCTATATTGACAATGATTTTCTTGAAAATGCAAATTATTATTCTACAAAATACAAAGTATTTATACCGATGATAGAATGCATAAATTCTGCCGAAAGCCTGAAGTTTTGGGATAATGTTAAACTTATGTATTCAAGGTATATTTATAAATTTATATACAAAGCAAGAACCAAACTGGGGTTAACTAACCTTATAAACACCGATACTTTTGTAATAAACAGAGATTTGCTTAATAAAATCGGTTCATTTGATTTCAGGGACAAAATATCTGAAACAAATTATACACTTAAACTTGCAAAAGAAAATGTTGCAACAGCTTTTATTGATGATATTAAAGTATATCGTGACATAAACGATATCGAACTCAGAACACCTTCTTTATCAAAGAGGATAGGAATATTTTGGCATAATATAACAAAGTGCAAAAATTTTAAAACGTTCGAATATGTTCTTTCACTTATTACACCAAACTGGCTAATATTCCTGCTAATTTATTTAATGTTGATTTCACATACTGCAGCATTCGGTTCATTCAGTGTTCTTGGGCTGTTTAAAGCAGGATATGACGTCCTTTTGATAACATTTATACTGTTTATACTTGCATTTAGTGCAAGCCTTTTAAATGCGGGAATATACTCAAAAGATTACTTTTATCTTTTTGCATATCCGATTTATTCTATCGGACATATAATAATCAATTTTCCGCCCGTTAGAGCAATCAGAAACTTTATTAAGAACAAAAACCGTCATCATAATATAGAAAAAATGATGACAGATATAATCGTTACTGACGGTCAAAAAGATTATTACTGCAAAGTTGAACTTATATCAGATGACGGACTTGCCAGAGTTAAGTTTATAAATAAAAAGAAGACTTATACTACCAATAATCATTTGAGAATGGTAGATGCACTAAAAGAACTGTCACAGAAACTTAGTGATTACGGAATGACATTAAAAATATGCCAAAATTGCAAATATTTTCAACCGACAGTTGACGGTTCGACTAATATGGTAAAAGGTGTTTGCCTGTGCAAATTTGAAGGCAGAGTAGAAGGAGATATACTTCCGACACTCATTTGGAACACCTGCCCTAACTTTGAAAAAATAAATGTTGTAAATTTGTTTTAATAAATCTATGGTAAATATAAACAAAGATACAGTAAATGTTATTAAACAGTCATAAGCAGAGAAGATAAATAGTTTATAAGTAAATAATAAGGCGGCACGGATTCTCCGTGCCGCCTTATATCATTTATTTAATTCACATTACCATGTTATGATTATCGCACCTTGTGTACCACTTTTAGCTCCGTACTTATCGAGGTATGTTGATGTGATGTTTTCTTGCCTTTCACCTGAATAACTTACACCACCCATAATAGTACCATAAGTTTGAGAATCCGCATAACATTGCTTATCTTCATCAAGAACATACTCTTGTTTCAGTTTCTGAGTTGATCCACCGCTATTATATTCATTTTTTAAGTTTACTATGAATGTACCTTTTGGAGCAATACATTTATCAACAAACCTGGTACCGTCACCGCCCATACCAAATGGAATATCTGCATCATGTCCGTATTTAGTAAGCAATTCCAGCGCTACGGGCTTCTTATATAAATCCTCAGGGTTTTTAGGATTTAAACGAGAATAGTCTTGAGTTTTATAATCTGTATTGTTCCTTTTTTCATACGTATAAACATAATCATCTTTATTAAATTCTGTAGATGGCACACCTTTTCTTGCCTTAACCTCAAAATTATCGGTACAAGTCATTACAGTATCACCATCATCACTGCCTAAATATGTGGAATATCTATCATCACTATAAGCTTTGTGAGCCGGACCGGGAATACCGATTTTTAATGTACAGTCCCCTTCAAAAAAAGTTTTGGTAGCAATAACAACCTGTCCATTTCCGCCGAATTTACCATTTTCATATTTACGGTGTTTTAATGTCGTCTTTATATCAAGCATAGGTCTGTAACTACCCTTATCTGAAGAATAGAAGGTACCGCCGTCCATTTCAGGATCATTACTTGTATTAAAACTTGATGAATAACCGCTTTGATTATACAGAGCAAGCATTCCTGTTCCGGAGCATCGAAGACCAATTATTGCAGAAGCACCCAGACCACCACCGGCTTTTTTTGTCTGGAAATTAATCTTATAACCGGTAGATGTATTACTTGTGTCAGGAAACTTCATTGCAATTCTGCCATTTGGACTGGTACCGCTTGTCGCAGACCAACTGGAACCTACGGCTATCGAAGGTTCATTATTTTTATCATGATATTGAGTAGTGCCATCAGAACCTGGAGAAACACTTCCATCTGTAAAAGTACAAGTAGAGCCGTCTGTTTTAGAAGTACATTTGCCCACTTTCATATTTTGAGCAAACTTTTTAAGCACATTTTCATATTGCTTACTGCCACTCAGTGCATAATAACCTGTTAAAGAACTGTCACTCATAGTCATTTCATCATACCAGTATTTTTTTGAAGAACTCGGGCCGCCGGCTTGACCATATACAGTATTCCATGATGTACCACAGTTATAGCTGCCGCCAGAGCCCATGGGGCCGGACATTTCGCAATATGTTTTTTTCTGGCAGTACATACCACAGCTATCAGTACTATTCCATGGTAATAAAGATGAATATGAGTTACGCACCTCAGCACTTGCGTGTTGAGATTCAACACCTGACTGATTCTGCCATTTATAGTCAGGTTCGACCGCATAATCATATAATACTTCCCTAATGTGGCTCAAATCAACTCCGGTATCTTTTGAACAGGTACAATCAGTAATAGATTGTAATTTTGCTAAAACAGAACCACCATTGCCGCCTTTCGGAACAGCCATAGAGAGTCTTAATATTTCATCTTTAAAAAGTTTATAACCTTTATCAGCATTTTCCCATAAATCACTGTCACTCAAATAACCTATCATTTCGCCTTGAATTACAGCTTTGTGAGGAAATGGAGCATTTGACATATCTGTACCGTATTCGCTATATCCGCCACCCATTGTAAACTTTGTTGTTTCTGTTTCATCAGAATTTCTCAACTTTGCATAATCATATCCACCTGCACCTGCACCAATGGCAGTAATCTGATAAGAAGCAGCCTGCTTTACAGGATAAAATTTACATTGCTGACCTGCAGGAACAATACTGTCTCTAATTTTATGCTGACGGTTATAGACTTCTTCATGTAATGAACCGCTGCTATCAATATAGCAAATATATGCACCACGTGCTATTTTAATCGGAACAGACTTGCTCCTCATTGTTATAGATGGCATCATTGCAGCTATAATAGCAGACATTACTACAAATATTATCATTACCTCTACAAGAGAAAAACCTGATTTTTTATTCATATATACCTCATTTACCAAGTTATGTACGTTAACGGTGTTTTATCTATAAAAATACTTGATTTTGGATTCAATTTTAATAACGTTTGTTTATAATCAGAGTATTTAATCTTAAAATTCAGAATATCATCTTCATCTGTTAAAACATCAGATGGGAGTAGTTCATTATCAATAGTAAAACTTGTTGAAGTCATTGTAATCGATTTATTAATAAACTGTTCCCGTTCATAGACAAAATCATTTCTTATCAATGCAAGACTGTACATATTTGAGTTTTTGGGCAACTTCAGCTTGCACTGACCTCCAATTACAGATTTTGTTGTCGGTTTTGATTCATTGGTAGAACAGGTAATTTTACCTTGATAACAAGCACAGAAACCGTGTTCATGCCAAACGGTATCTTCGGGCTGTCTTTGTGTAATCATTTTGGATGTGGCAAGGAAAAAAATCGATAACACAAGCATTGATACCAAAGCTTCCGCAAGAGAAAAACCAAATACCAGTTTTTTGTTAAAAATTACCATGATACCACCACAATTCCGGGATAACCCTTTCTTGCCTGACAATAATACTGCGTTTTTCCGTTATACGGATGTGTAGCAGGACTAGATACACCGTCAGGACAGGTATATTTTAAAATATCAGAAGTTAAATCAAGATCAAAAGCTTCATGTTCAATATCATATTCATACGTTCCCATAGCTGTTGTCATCTTGGCACGCGGCATATACTTTAATTTATCAATTAACGGGTATGCACCATTTCCTGCCTTACCGGGCTGATAACTAATAGGAACGTCAACAGGCAGTCCTAATACATCTTTAGGAATAATACCTTCTTGAATACCTATAGTTTCAGGGAAGATACCATATTCCTTTTTGTAATCCATATATCCTTCGTTAGAATTAGGAGTGACAGGTGACTCCCAAGTTTTGGGATCCGGTGCATTCTTACCTGATTTAACAGAAATTAAACTTAGTTCTTCACCATTTGAACCTGTTTTAATAAATTTAATATCTGACGTTGTTAATTCTCCGTTGGGCTGACCATTTTTAGTATTCATTTTTGCAGGATAAAGAACAAGTTTTCCGTCTAGTTTATTAAACAATCTTTGCTTGTACTCTCCGGGCTCACCTGCTAATGTAGCTTTGAGTTTAATTCCGTAACCTCTATACTCCCAGGGAAAACCATTCACAGGAGTTGTAGCCTGAATCGTTCCGATTGATGCTTCATCCTGACCGTTATTGTAATTGCTAACATTATAACCATGTTTACAAACACCGCTTTTTACGGTACAAGGATAAAAACCACTAACCCCCGAATTAGTTGTAGATGGTGACTGGACAGTAGCAGAAGAAGGTGTTCCGGCACTAAAGCTCATTCCTTTATCCTGCATTATATCACTAACATTCAACCACGTATAATTATATGGGCTCGTACCTACCCTGTGTGCTTTAACTTTTCCGTTAACAGTCGATGAGTTTACAACAAGACGAGTGCCATTAGGCATTGTATATGTACTGCCTGCATAATCAAACGACCAGCCATTTTGACCATTACTTGAACCGCTGAACAAGTCAAAAGCATCAGAGCCTCTTCCTGCTGCAGACAATTCAAAATAAGCATCCATGCCATTTCCGTTTACACTTAATGAAACACTGTCTGTATTGCCGGCAGCAGAACCATAACCTATTGAAGTGCTTTTATTTAACCAGGCATAAACATTAAGCATTTTTCTTTGTCCACCGCTACCGCCGGGAGCATTAGGATTGCCTTGAGAATAAACAGCTGCCATACCGGATTCATCCCATTGAGAATCGTCAGTTTGAGTTGCCATATTTCCGGGTCCCTGCGAACCCGATGTCAAGGTATATTGAGCAGCTAACGGTCCGTTATTTTGCAAAATTTTATCAATCAAACCGCCCATAATCGGACCCAAGTGATTTATAGCATAATTATAATCGGGATCCAAAGGAATTGAATCTTTATATAGTGGTCCTTTTATGTTGTTTTCGGAATCCTTCCAACCTACCTGACTTTGTAGTGACGCATCAGTTGCTCCGTCACCGCTTGCTGCAATAACTAATATATTATAGAAATTCGCTTTTGGCGGAGAAAACTCACAGTGGTCACCGACAACAGCACCGGAACCTGCATTCTTCGGGTTACGGCTATATGCAGCTTGTTGCAATGTCAAACTGGCCTTATTCTGAGGATCGTCACTATTCCAATAGCAGACATAATAACCGTGTACCATTTTTTGCCGCATAGATTTGGTCTTCTTCGGACCAATCATCGGGACTAATGCCGCAGCCACGACACAAACTACAAGCATAGAAATTAAAAGTTCAGCAATAGTAAATGCTTTTTTCGTTGAAGAATTTGTTTTTTTCATCATAATAATAATCTTTTCAGTTAACTTAAAGCTACATCATCTCTGTATTTATAAATATAATTACCTTATTATACAGTATATAAATATTATAGCATATAAGAGTACAAAAATAAAGCCCCTTTATAATTCTTAACATTGTATAATTAATAATTTTGATATATACTCAAGGATAAATTAAAGGAATAAAATGAACAAAAATACTGCCGAAAAATATATAACAAATTATGCCGTTTCTGATGACGAAATTGACAATGCAGAAAAAATTATCAACGAACTGCAGGCAGAAATTCCAAATTACGCATCAAAAGGACACGGGCCGTTTTTGGCAGCAATTTATGACAAAAACGGGAAGCTGATTGTTAAGTGCGCTAACACAGTTAAAAACATGCTTTGTTCAAATAACCATGCAGAAATTAACGCAATAAAAGAAGCACAACAGATATTTAAAACATACGACTTATCAGGTCTTGATTTATCACTATATATAACATCAGAGCCCTGCATGATGTGCATCGGAGCAATTATGTGGTCGGGACTCAAATCCGTATATTACGGTGTTCCGTCTAAAAAAGTTGAAGAAATTACCGGTTTTGATGAAGGATTTAAACAAGACTGGCTTGAAGAATTTAAAAAACGGGGAATAAAAGTATGCGGAAATATTGCGGCAGAAGCCGGTGAAAAAGCACTTAAAAAATATATTGACGAAGGAAATGACATATATAAACCGGCAAGATAACAACCGCATTTTAACATTTGCATTCTGCTATACAATTTATGATATAATTTTGATATGACTATTTTATCGGACAACGGGGTTTTTAATAACAACAAGGGCTCTCAATCAAAAAAGAACCCTATAATTAAGCCTGAAAACATAGAATATGACAAAACATTTGAAAACAGCATAAGACCAAAGACTTTTGAAAGCTATATCGGGCAATCGGCACTGAAAGAAACTCTTAAAATTACAATTGAAGCCGCTAAACTAAGGGAAAAACCACTTGATCACATGCTGTTTTACGGACCGCCCGGACTGGGAAAAACCACTATTGCCGGTGTAATTGCCGCAAATATGGGTGTAGATATTAAAATCACTTCAGCTCCGGCACTTGAAAGACCAAGGGATATCATAGGTATTTTAATGTCACTCAAGGGCGGAGAAATACTTTTTATTGATGAAATACACCGATTAAACAAAGTAGCGGAGGAGATTCTTTATCCTGCTATGGAGGACTTTACACTAGATATGACAACGGGGAAAAGTCAAACCGCAAAAACATTACGTGTTCCGCTTCCTAAATTTACACTAATAGGAGCAACTACAAAAGCCGGTGAGCTGTCGGGGCCGCTTAGGGACAGATTCGGCATAATACATCGTCTTGAGTTTTACACAACTGAGGAACTGGCTAAAGTTATTGAAAGAACTGCAGAAATTCTTGATATAAAAATTACAAAAGACGGAGCCATTGCTATCGCAAAACGTTCAAGAGGAACACCGAGAATTGCAAACAGGCTGATAAAAAGAGTTTCGGATTTCGCATTAGTAAAATATAACGGAACAATCGATGAAAATATAGCAAATGAATCGTTAGATATGCTTAAAATCGATGAATTCGGACTTGATACAACTGACAGAGCATTATTAAGTTTAATAATTGACAAATATGACGGCGGACCTGTCGGTATTGAAACAATCGCAGCAGCATTGAGTGAAGATGTCAGAACAATAGAAGATGTGTGCGAGCCATACTTACTTCAGGCGGGATTGCTTCAGAGAACACCCAGAGGCCGTAAAGTTTCGCCTGAAGGATACAGACATTTAGGTCAAAAGTTGCCGTCAGAGCAGACAAAACTTTTCTGATATCTGAATATAATTCATTCCGCTAATAGTTAGAAGTGAGGTTAAAGTAAAGAAAATGAAACGAATATTATTATTAATTCTGTCATTTTTCATTTTATTACCGGTTTTTGCAGAAGAACCCGTTATTCTTCCGTCCGAAACCGGAATCGTACAAAACGTAACCTACATAGACACTGATGACGGAATTACACAAACAAAACAAAAAGCGGAAATTAAAATTCTGACGGGCGAATTTAGGGGGGAAAATATTGTACTTGAAAATGCACTTTCCGGGAATCCGTATTATGATATACGATTAAAAAAAGGAACAAAAGTAATTTTGCACGCAGAAGATAACGGAAACGGAATCGAATTTTCCATTTCTGACATTAAAAGAGCAGGGACACTGGTTTGGCTTACGGCAATTTTCTGCGGTCTTCTTATTTATGTCGGCAGAAAGAAAGGTTTATACAGTTTAGTTTCAATTATTATATCTGTATTCTTAATAACCCACATACTTTCCCCGATAATACTTTTCGGAATTAATCCTGTTATCGGAACACTTTTGGTTTGTATATTATCAACAGCGGCAACAATGTATCTTGTAGGCGGATTTAATGCCAAAAGTACATCGGCAGCACTTGGCACGATTTTAAGTCTTTTATTTGCGACAATTTTGGCAAGCATAACCATGATTACTGCACATTTGACAGGTTTTGCGGATGAAAATACAATGTTCCTTTATAATACACATCCGGAACTTAACTTTATAGCAATAACAATATCCGCTATCGTAATAGCAACACTCGGTGCGGTAATGGATGTTTCAATGTCTATTTCAAGCACAATTAACGAAATATACGAAACAGATAACAACAAATCCGTAAAAGAATTATTTATTTCAGGCATGAATGTTGGCAGAGATATAATAGGCACAATGGCAAACACCTTAATTTTGGTTTATTTGGGAGGTTCAATTTCATTACTGCTGCTTGCAGGGAATATAGATTTACTCAAATTTATCAATCTGAATACAGTTGTAACAGAGATAGCCTCGGCACTAATAGGCAGCATTGCTATTGTTATTTGCGTACCGTTTACGGCAGCCGTAGCATCCTGCTTAATTCATAAATACAAGAAAAAAGAAGAAAATGATATTGATATAAAATTATCTTAGTGATTTTGGCATTGCATTTATTAACACCAAGTGTTAAAATTTGTTAATGTAGAGGGAGAGAGAATGATGAAAAAAATAGTTATACTTATGCTTTTGGCTATGTTTTCAACAAGCAGCATCGCTTTTGCCGGATCTTTTAAGGCAAATGCAAAAACAAAAAGAGTTGCAGCAGGAACACAACTGGAATTACAGTTTTTAGAACCTGTTACAACATCATCAGGTGCAGAAGGAAATTTATTTACGGCGGCACTTAATAACGAAATTAAAACAGACACCACAGTAATATTACCGTTAGGAACCGTTGTAAGAGGAAGCATTTCTGAAATCAAATCAGCAAAAAGATTTTCGAGAGGTGCTAAATTATACATAGACTTTGACCACGTTGTTACACCGAACGGAATACAAATTCCGTTGGATTTATCGGTTGTATCATATAACGACAAAATATATTATGACGGAGGTTTATACAAAAACCTCGGATATGGTGAAGCTGTTAAAACAAATTTTGAAAAAGGTGTCGATATAACAAAAAAAGCAACCGAATACGGATTAGATGTAGGAGTTGACCACCCGGGAATGCAGTATATAACGACTCCGTTTTGTGCTATAGGCGGATTTCTCGGCGGTGCCGGATATTGGTTTGGAGATTCTATAGCTGACATGTTCCGCAAGGGAGAAGAAGTTTACATTAATAAAGGTGACATTATGAAGGTCAGACTAAATAACCCTATCGATGTTCCGGTATATTAATATATTAAACTGATTCAGTAAATATTAAGTAAGGCTAAAGTTATTTAAAAACAATAACTTTAGCCTTAAATTTATCATTAAAACAATTAATAATAAGCCCGATTCCCCGGCAAACCATACCTCTGAATGACTTACTGACTAATTTTGCTGTTCATCCTGCTGCTTATGATATTCAAGAAATATCTGAGCCTTTACACTTTCCCGTTCAAATGACTTGGGCAGAGGTTGATACGGAGCACCTGACTTAACAGCATTTAATACTGACTGATTTGCATTAGGATAGTTTGTTCCTATAATTTGCAAATCAGTAATTGAACCGTCACGATGAACCGTAAACTGAACAACGATTTCGTAATCTTTTTCGGCTTTGTACGGTTTCCAGTGACGTTGTACTTCCCGTGGAAGATACTTAAAATATTCAGCCAGATTTTTTATCTCACGCATCTCCGGTGCTGCTGGTTCAGCTTTTTTAGTTACTGAATTAGTGCCGATGTTAGTTTTAGTGTTACTGCCGGCAAACGGATTCTCATCAATATTTTTTGGTTTATACTCAAAAGCAAAAACCGAAACAGCTAAACTTAAAACCGTTAATAATATTAAATTCTTTTTCATATACAATTTTCCGCTTTCAACTTTACATTTTCCGTTAACGAACATAAACTCTCGGTAATCTAACCTTAAGTCTGCAAGTTAGTTCATAATTTATAGTATGTAATATTTCTGCCCAAGAATCAAGTGTTAAATTTTCATCATCAAGAAGTGTAATTACATCACCTATCTGTGCATCAATATCACCTAAATCAAACATCATCTGATCCATGGTAATATTTCCTATTTGCCGAATTTTTTGCCCGTTAATTATGCCGAATATTTTATTTGATAAACCCCTCGACACTCCATCAGCATACCCTATCGGAATAGTTGCAACTCTTGTCGGCTCATAAGCTTTAAATGTATGCGCATAACTGACACCCTCACCGGATTTAACTTCATGTATGTTTGTAATTCTGCCTTTTAAACCCATTACCTGTCTGAGTTTTGGTTTATAATTTATTTTATCGGGTAAGTCAGGATAAAGCCCGTAGAGTGATATTCCGACACGAACCATATTCGATTTTATATCATAAGCAAAAGTTGCTGCGGTGTTTTGAATATGAACCAAAAGCCCTGTTGTATCTATGTTTTCAATAACACTATTCCATCTGTCAATTTGTTTTTTTGTTTCTTCAACTTCCTCAGCTGCAGCCAGATGTGTAAAAACACCTTCAAACGAAAGATATTTTGCTTTCCTTACTTTTTCGATGTATTTTACACCGTCTTCAGAACGAACTCCGATTCTGTTCATACCTGTATCAAGTTTTACATGGACTTTTGGTTTTATTCCTGTTCTTTCGTAAACCTCTTTGCACGCATCAAGATGGTCATCGTTAAAAATTGAAAATGCAATATCATTTTTTGCCGCAGTTTCTACTGCCCAGACGGGAATTGCTCCAACAACAAGAATCGGTGCTTTGATTTTAACACTTCGCAAGTCAAGACCTTCGTCAACGGATGAAACTCCGAACATATCAACACCGGAAGCAAGCATTGTCTGAGCAATCATCTGAGAACCGTGCCCGTATGCATCTGCTTTTACTATACCAAGCATTTTTTTACCTGAAGGAATTCCCTTTTTAATTTCAATAATATTTTGTGCAAGCGATTCAAGATTAATCTCTACCCAAGCATCTTTATGTGTATTTACATTTGATTGTCTGACGTTTTTCATTTTATATCAGCTCCCCGTTTAAGTACCAGGTTCTTGCGTTTGTAATTTTTACATTCACGAACTCACCCGTCAAATCCCTTTCACAAGGTATATGAACTATTTTATTATTCCTGGTTCTTCCTGTTATTACTTTATTGCCGTTTTTACGAACTTCATAATTTTCAATAAGAATTTCCATTTCTCTGCCAATGTATTTCTTATTTGAAGCAAGGCAGCAAGTTCTGTTATGCTCATTGAGCCTTGCAAGACGGTCTGATTTTACATCCTCCGGTATATATTTATCAACCCACTTGGCAGCTACAGTTCTTTCTCTTGGCGAATAAGCTGCCGTATTGGAATAATCAAGTTCCAATTCAGTCATTGCATTCAAAGTATTTTGAAATTGTTCTTCCGTTTCTCCGGGGAAACCTGCTATAAAATCACTCGTTATTGTAACATCAGGAATCCTTGTTCGAATATGGTCGCAAATTTTTTTATAAGTTGCATAATCATATCTTCTGTTCATTTTCTTTAAAACATAATCATCACCCGACTGCATAGGAATATGAAAATATTCACAAACTTTATCAAGCTCAATAACAGTATCAATAACCTCATCTGTAATATCTGTCGGATAATTTGTTACAAAACGTACTCTGAATTTACCCTCTATTGCGTTAATTTGCCTTAAAAGCCAGGATAAGTTTTGTCCTTCGGGCAAATCTTTGCCGAAGGAATCAACATTTTGCCCCAAAAGTGTAATCTCTTTATATCCTTCGGAAAGAGCTTTTTTGATTTCGGCAAGTATAAGTTTGGGATTTCTTGAACGTTCTCTGCCACGGGTATATGGCACAATACAATATGTACAGAAGTTATTACATCCTTCCATAATCGGAACCCAAGCATTAACACCTTTTACACGGTTAATCTGAATATCACTCTCTTCATAAGGTTTTTCGTCTATTGAAACAATTCTTTCACCATTTTCTATACGTTTTACAAGATTTGGAAGTTCATACAGTCTTTGAGTTCCAAGAACCAAATCAACATATGGAGCCCGTTTTAATACATTACCCCCACCCTGTTGAGCAACACAGCCTGCAAAAACTATTTTGGGGTAATCTTTTTTGTCTTTACCTCTGCCGCGCCACTTTCCCCATACACCTATTTGACTATAAGCTTTATCTTCAGAAAGCTGGCGAATTGAACAGGTATTTATGATAAGCATATCGGCACTTTTCGGATCTTCTGTCTGAGTATAACCGACATGTTCAAGCATTCCGTACATTCTCTCTGCATCAGATTTATTCATCTGGCATCCGAGTGTTTCTATATAAACTTTTTTCTCTTTCATTCCTGACTCCAATAAGTATTCTATTACAAAAATAAAGGGTATGCTATTATAATCCGCGCTTATTAATTATAAATTATTGTTCAGAGCCCAGTTGAGCCAAAAATTTATCTACACTTGAGAATAAATCTTCTAATGTACCGTTATTAGATATTATATAATCAGCATTATTTATTTTATAATCCTGACTAATCTGAGAATCTATTCTTAATTTAGCCTGTTCTTCATTTAAATTATTCCTCATAATCAGACGTTCAAGCTGCAATTTCGGGTTTATTGTTATCAGCAATACTTTATCAAATAAACTCTCAAACCCTGCTTCATATAAAAGAGGAACAGATATAAAAATAAATTTATCACTATTATGTTGTTCAAAAAGCAGTAATATTTTGTCCTTTACCAACGGATGTATAATTTCCTCAAGTTTCTTTTTTATATTATTATCGGAAAATACCAGCTCTCCAAGTTTTTTACGGTCGATTTTTCCGCCTGTAAAAACGTCATAACCATAAAAATCTGTCAATTCATCAAGAATATCGTGAGCAATTATATCTGTGTCATAAACAGCATACCCGATTTTTGAAATATATTGTTCGACCTGAGATTTACCGGATGCGATATTACCTGTAATTGCAACTTTTATCACTAAAAAACCCCTTAATATTTATGAATTTTCAGCAGAAATTTTTTCCAGATAGCTTTTTAACTGTTTTACCTGCTTTGGTTTTATAACTTTGACCTGCCCTTTTTTTATTCCTTCAAGAGTAATTATTGCATGCTGTATTCGTTTCAGCACTTCAACTTCATACCCGAGTTTAGCAAACATTTTTCTGATTTGACGGTTAATTCCCTGATACAATACAACCTGTATAACTGATGACTTATTAGAAATCTCTATAGGCAGAGTTTCTGCACAGGCAATCTTTTTATCTCCTGAATCAGTCAGGATTTCAATGCCGTCAAACATTTCTTTAGCATCATTTTCGGTAAATCTGCCGTTTATAGTAACCATATATACTTTTGGAACTTTTATTGACGGGTGTGTCATTTGATTAATCAATTCACCGTCATTTGTTAAAATCAAAAGCCCGGTCGAATCCTTATCCAGTCTTCCTACCGGTTTCAAATGTCTTAATTCGGGAGGAATAACATCATAAATTGTTTTTCTGCTTTTCTCATCGTCAAGAGTAGTAATATATCCTGCCGGTTTGAAAAATTTATAATATTCAAGTTCCTGAGGTCTTACAATTTTTCCGTCAACGGTAACTTTATCTTTTTCACGAACATAAAATCCTAATTCCGTAATTATATTTCCGTTAACGGCAACTTTGCCTTCAATAATTAACTCATCTGCTTTTCTTCTTGAGCATAAACCTGTTGATGCAATATATTTATTAAGTCTCGGCATAATTTACTCCGACATGGAATTTTCACACGGAATTCTTAATATATCGGGTATCCTTCTGTAAATTTTTCCGCTGTTATTTACGGCAACTACCTCAACGATACCAATAGTATGAACCTTGTCCGTTTCTTTGTTTTTAATAACTTGCGTAAACTGAACAAGAATAGGTGACATTTTTGTAATTTCAGTTTCAACAACTATTCTTTCATCCAGCATTGCAGAGGATTTGAATCTTACATTCAGATTTGTAACAGGAATTGCAACATCATTTTCCTTCATTTCCACCAAATCAATACCAATATCCCTGCAAAATTCAACTCTTGCCTGCTCCATCCAGCTGACATAACTGCCATGCCAGGCAACTCCATAAGCATCCGTATCTCTGTAATAAACTGTTTGTTCAAATATATGTTTCATAATGTATAATTATAACATAACAAAACAGAAAGGAGAGAGTTATGAAATTTTTGCATACAATGATAAGAGTTAAAGATATTAATGCTTCATTAAAATTTTATACGGAAATAATGGACATGAAGCTTGATGAAAAAAGAAGACTTGATGATTGCTGGCTGTACTTCTTAAGCGATAAAGACAACACCTGTCAAATAGAGCTGACATATAATGACGATACCCCCAAAAACGGATATAATATCGGTAACGGATTCGGTCATTTTGCATTTCAGGTAGAATCTATGGAAAAATTTACAGAAAAAATTCATACAGAAGGATATGACTATTTATATGAACCGTTTGACCTTACAGGAAAAGGTTCTAAAATTGCATTCATAAAAGATCCTGACGGATACGAAATCGAATTAATTGAATCAGTTAAGTGGTAACATTCTAAACATTTTTTGCACACATTAACAAAGTCATTATAAAAATTGTCTTTACAATTCTTAATAATTTTAAGAAATAAAGGCAATTTTTTTAAATTGAAATACTTTATATATACATAACATATAATTAAGATATAAAAGGCGATTAAAATCATCAACTCAAGCAGAAAAAGGGAGAACGTTTTATGGCAGTTGGAGCAAAAGACTTTATTGACAAACTACTTGTTGAAAAATATGCAAAAGAACAGGTAGATAATCATGATGACAATGCATTTGATTCAAAAGTATCAGCAGAAGATATGCTGACAGCTATGAATTCATCAGCTGACCATTACAAAAATATGCTCTCTCTGAATAAAAGACTTACAATGATATGCTACGGAGTAGTGGCAAAAAGTGCTAAATATAAACCAATAGAACAATAATTTACAAGAATTTCAATCATAAAACTCTCTTATAATCTTACATCTTAATTTCAAGTTTGGGCTTTTATTTTTAACAGCCCTTTTTTTTGCAAAAATAAAAGGGCAGAGGTGACTCCACCCTTTTTATCATTTCGCTTAAAATAATTATTGTTCAAGAATATATCCCAATAAAGTTCTTACACCTGCACCTGAAGCACCTGATATGAATTCTTTTTGCGGTTTTTCAAGGTATGCGGTACCTGCAATATCAATATGAGCCCATTTAACGTCTTTAACAAATTTTTGCAGGAACACACCTGCTGCAGAAGCACCGCCCCATCTTGAACCTGAATTTTTCATATCTGCTATATCTGATTTTAAACTTTCAAAGTATTCATCCCAAAGAGGAAGTTCCCAGAACTTTTCACCGTTTTTCTCGGCAGAATCAATAAGATTATGTACAAGCTCACTATCATTACCCATAATTCCTGCAGCCTGAGAACCCAATGCAACCATACATGCACCGGTTAGTGTTGCAATATCAATTACTTCATCAACACCAAGCTCACAAGCATAGCATAGTGCATCAGCCAAGGTTAAACGACCTTCTGCATCAGTATTATCAACTTCTATAGTTTTTCCGTTCTTTGCAGTCAGAATATCACCGGGTTTATATGCCCTGCTTCCGGGCATATTTTCACATGCAGCAATTAAACCGTGGACTTCTACCTGCGGATTAAATTCTCTGATTATACTCATTACACCTAGAATACATGCTGCACCCGACATATCATCTTTCATAGTAATCATTGAAGAAGCCGGCTTTATATCAAGTCCGCCTGAATCGAAACAAATTCCTTTACCAATAATTGCAATACGTTTTTTAGGATTATCACAAGTGTATTTCATGTGAATGAATTTTGGTTCTTCCGCACTTCCTCTACCAACTGCAAGAAAAGCACCCATACCCATTTTTTCACACTCATCTTTATCATAAACAACAGTTTCAATGTTTAAATCTTTTGCAATTGATGCTAGTTCTGACGGTGTTGCAAACTGAGCAGGTTCGTTAGCTAAATTTCTTGCAAATGACATTGCAGCGGCAAATTTTTCTGCTCGTTTTAAACCTTGCTCGGAAGCATTAATGTAAACTTCCTGAACATGCTTATCCTTCTTTTCAGATTTATATTTGTCAAATTTATAATCCGCAATATATGCTCCCATTGCAAATTGTTCAGCATAATCAAAATCGATTCCGTCAAAAGCAAAAGAAATTGATTTTGCTTCCATTTGCATACATTTTTTAACAGCTTTTGCAACTGCTTCTCTTAATTTGTTTTGAGAAAATTCTTCCTTTTTACCAAAGCCCAGGATCAATATTTTTCTGTACGGTTCTTCTCCATAAGTTTGCAAAAGATATGTTTCACCGAATTTACCTTTAAATCCGTCTTCTTCAATCGCATATTTATTAGCACGGTCACTTGATGTTTTTCCTTCTTCAAAAAGATTAACAACAAGAATATCTGCACTAACCGATTTTACGTCATTAACAACTTTAATTTCCATATAAACAGCTCCTTTCTTACATAAATAATAAAAAAGATGATAACAAATTTTCGTCATCATCTCTTTTATATGGGCCGCAGTGGACTCGAACCACCGACCTCACCCTTATCAGGGGTGCGCTCTAACCACCTGAGCTAGCAGCCCTCAAGTACATTTCCTAGGGTTAATTCAGCTAATGTGTCATAACCTTCAGCAATAATTAATCTAACATAGACAAATTTATAAATCAAGTAGAAAAAGTCTTGCGTATCAAATGTACCAAAAGATGACTTACAATAACACCTTATAAGTGTTTTTCAATATTGGTTATTATGGAACTTTTCGGCATTAAACCGACCATGCGCTCCACAACCTCACCATTTTTAAAAACCAACATTGTAGGTAATCCGCTCACCTGATATTGCTGTGCAGCAGCAATATTTTCATCAGTATTAATTTTGGCAAACTTAACATTTTCAGAAAGTTCCTGTTCTACTTCTTCCAAAATAGGCGATAATTTTCTGCATGGACCGCACCAGTCTGCAAAGAAATCGACTACAGTAACTTTATCACTTGATATCACTTCTGACTGAAATGAATTCAAATCAACTTCTTTTACCATATATCCTCCCTCTTAAAAAATGTTTAACATGTTAATATTACCATATTTGTATTTTTTATGCTATTATTCTGTTGAGGGGATATAATATTCTGAAATGAATGTAAAGATATAACATCCATATATAAGGAATTTAATTAACATGCCTAGAAAAAAAGAAATTGAAATAGTTTTAGATACAGAAACAACCGGGTTAGATTATACCAGAGAAAGATTAGTGGAATTTGCAGCCGTAAGACTTGAGAACGGTAAAATAACAGACGAATATCAAACATTAATTAACCCGCAGCAGCATATCAGGAAATCAAGTATTGCAATTCACGGAATTACTCCGGAAATGGTTGAAGATGCACCGACAGAAGAAGAAGTAATGCCGAAAATATTAAAATTTATCGGGGATTATCCGATTGTGGCACACAACGTAATATTTGATTATTCATTCTTAAATGAAGCAAAACTCCGTGTAACAGGAGAAAAAATGGAAAATCCGAGAATTGATTCTCAAATGATGTTTAAGGAGATTGCACCTGAGCTTGAATCGCACGGTCTGGAAGCATTAACAAAAAGATTTAATGTCGATTTAACAAATCATCACCGTGCAATGGCTGACACAATGGGGTTGGCACTTGCATACCCAAAACTCAAAAAATTGTATTTACAAAGACTTGACTGGCAGAGAAAACAACTCAAAAATGTTGACTATCTGTTTGACAGATATTTAAGAATCCAGCAAAGCATTGCTACGATGCAGGCTGAACTGCAGGATTTAAAATCAGTGTTTAAACTTCACTTTGATTTGGGTGGAGAACCGTTAGTCGCAGAGACCGGTGAAATGATGATTTATCAGTCAAAGCAGTCCTTCGGATACGATTTGGCAGAAATTAAAGATGTTCTCGAAGACGTTGGTGCTCTTGAAAAAGCAGTAAAGGTTAACAACGGTTTTATAGACAGGCTGTGTAACGGTCTGAGCCTGTCAGAAGAATATAAAGAGATTATTCGTGATGCAAGACAGGAAATCTCTGAAACAAGAAATATTCAAGTCATTAAACCATGCAGATAAATTCCGCAGAGGTGCAGTTTGATATCAAAAAATGAAATTCCTGAAAGTTTAACATTAAAGATTGAAAAAATATCAAATCTTGGTCTTGGCATTGCGAAAACAGATGGTTATGTAATATTTGTACCGAATACATGTCCCGGTGATACCGTAAAAATCAAAATCATTAAGAAGCATAAGAGCTATGCTAATGCGGAAGTTGTGGAGCTTATTGAGCCATCCCCCGACAGAATTGAACCATTTTGCAAATTGCAGCAGGTTTGCGGTGCCTGCCAGCTTCAGTTTATAAATTATGATGCACAGCTCAGGTACAAAAAAGAAATAGTTGAAGATACAATGCATTCCATTCTCGGCTTTGATACGGAAGTAAGAGATGTAATCCCGTCACCGAAAACAACAGAATACAGGCACAAAATTCAGTATCCGATTGGTCAGACAAAAGAATCGAAGCGAATACTTGCAGGATATTACAAAATGGGAACGCATGAACTTATTAACATAAAATATTGTCCCATTCAGCCTGAATATTGTGACAGAATAATACAATTCATAAGAGAAAATGCTGCAGAACTAAAAATAAGCGGATATAATGAAAAACTGAAGAAAGGTGAATTACGGCATGTTGTAATCCGGACATCAGCAAAAAATCAAAAGAGCCTGATTATATTGGTTGTTAATTCCGAAAAAGCATCAGACAGAATAAAAAAACTGGCAAAAAAAATTTATAAAGAACTTGAAAATATTGCAGGAGTAATAGTTAATTTTAATACTAAGAATACAAATCTTATTCTCGGAAACAAATCAGAATTAACAGAAGGAATTAATTTTGTTGAAGAAGACCTTTGCAATATAACTTTCAAAATCGGAGAAAAAACATTTTTTCAGGTAAATCCTTATACAGCTGATAATATTTTTAAATATATAAGGAATTATATTTCAGAGAATTATAAAAAACCGACAATACTTGATGCTTATGCAGGAATTACAGCATTTGGGATTTGTCTGTCAGATATAGCAACAAAAGTATTAAGTATAGAAGAAGAACCCGAATCCGTTAAACTTGCAGAAAAAATAATAAATGAAAACGGAATTAATAATATCGAACTGAAATGCGGTGATGCAGGCAGATTGTTCTCGGAAGAAACCGTTCTTGGCAGAGAATTTCATATCACAATTCTCGATCCTCCAAGAAAAGGATGCACGGTTAACAGCTTAGACTATGCTCTCAAGCTGACTAAAGATAAAATCATTTATGTATCCTGCAACCCGGCAACACTTGCACGTGACTTAAAATATTTATCGGAGCAGGGCGCAAAAATTGAATTTATTCAACCGTTTGATATGTTCCCACACACATACCATATTGAAAATGTGGCAATAATTGACGTAGGAACATTGAATAAAGATTATTAATCCAAAATATGTATTCCTGTTGTTGAGCCGGTACCATAATTATTATATTGCTGCCCTGAACCCCATGGTGACGAATAATCCGAATATGAGCTTTTTCCGAAATTTGTATCATCAGCAAAAGGAAATAAACCTGAATTTGAATAAGAATCAACAGAAGGAGTAAATCCTGTCATTTGACCGGTAAAATAGTTGCCGATACTTTTCAGCAAAGAGGTTTTGTTATTTTGCTTTGGTCTGCTTAATATTGCATTTCTTACATTCGCATAACGGGAATTAATATCCCCTTCCTGCACTGCGCCAAAAGCTATAAGTTCCATTCTTTCGATTCGTGTAATATCGCTTTCTCTGAAAAAATTTTTGCCGGTTGCATACCTCTCCAAGTCATTTATATCAGCAAATCTTGAACCGTAATTCCTAACATATCTGCTGCGCGGATTATAATATCCCCCATAATATGCAGACTGAGGAATATAATTTGGGTTCCAAAACGGTTCCTGTGTCTGAATCACTCTTTGTGCAAACACAGGAGCCGATATAACTAATACGGTTATTATAAAAATAAATTTGTACATAGAAAAAATCCCCCTCAATTATGTTTAACCGATTCATAAAAAAAATGAATTATACAACAGGAAACAGAAAGGATAATTTATCGATTTTGTAACAATATGTAAAAAATTTAAAGATTTTTCTGTTAATAACTAAAGTTTAGAAAAATTTTGCCGATTAATAGAGTACGAAATAAATAGCAAATAAAGGGTTGGTGGTATCAATATGATGATTAATTTTCAAAGCAGATTTTTCGGTACAAATGATTACAGTTATAAAAACAATAATGACAACGTACAAGATACCGAAAAACATGACATTAAACACAAACACACTTACTGGAAACTTGACGGAAACGGGAATATTGTATATTACACAGTTGATACTGAAACCGGTGAAATAATCTCAAAAGAAGTATATAAAAATCCGGCAGCAGGTTTATTCGGAACAACGTAAGAAAGTAAGTCGGCATTATAAAGTCCAAAATTCACAAAAATGAGTTTGCAGGTTGGGAAATCCCAACCTGCAAACTATTACAACCATATATTTATGATTAAGTTATAACATCATAACCATTGTTCTAGTAATTATATTCTATATGGTTTTCAAAATGTGCTAACTTTTTACCAATACATTTTCCGTTACTATCATATAAATATTCAAATATTTCGTGTTTATCAAATCCAAAATTATCAGGATCTTGAATTACAACTGAATCAGGATTATTTCTTACTATATCACCGAATTCACCTGTGAGAGCCGAGAACGGTAAATTAATATAAATATATTGATCACCTAGTGCCTTAAGTTGATTATAGTCATCAAGGTATCCGCCATCACCGTCAATTCTCACACCGGTTTCACCGTCAAAGAAACTTAAACGAAGGTCTTCAGGTAATAAACCATATTTTAGAATATCGCTTGCTTTAACTCTGACATAACACCATTTTCCGGCATAAGAATTTGAAGTGTTATTGCTTGTTGGTGTTGTCACATTACCTGATTTAGGAGAACTGGTAGTTTTACCGCTATAACCATTTTGTTTGATATCATTATCAATGTGTTTATCGAAATGTGCTAACTTTTTACCGATACATTTTCCGTTATTATCGTATAAATATTCAAATATTTCGTGTTTATCGAAACCGGAATTGTCCGGATCTTCAATTACAAATGAGTTAGGATCATTTTTTACTATTTCGCCAAATTCACCTGTAATAGCCGAGTACGGTAAATTAATGTAAATATACTGATCACCGAGAGCTTTAAGTTGATTGTAATCTTCAGTGTATCCGCCATCGCCGTCAATTCTCACACCGGTTTCACCGTCAAAGAAACTTAAACGAAGGTCTTCAGGCAATAAGCCGTATTTAAGAATATCACTTGCTTTAACTCTGACATAACCCCATTTCCCGTCATAAGAATTTGAAGAATTACTGATTGTTGGAGTTGTAACTGTACGATTCGTACGAATCGGTCCTGTATAACCTGTTTTAATAAACTCTTTATCATTTAAGCTGTCATCAGGAATATTTATACCGTTATGACGACCTAAACTGTTATTCTTATAATCAATTAGGTCATCACGATATACTCCTGAATTAGAATCATTTTTAATAACATCATGCAATTCACCATGGATTAGAGAATATGGAAGATTTATATAAATATAATTATCTCCCTGACCTGCAATTACACCTACATCATGATTGTAATTGTTTTCATATTCAGAACGTCCGCCTTCTGTTACATCATCAATTCTTGTTCCTTCTTCATTATAGAAACTTACATAATATGTTTTTCCGTCCGGACCTTCAATCGGATATGCAATTACACCCTGTTCAATAAGTGCATGTAATTCGCTTGCTTTTACTTTAACAATAGCCCAATCTTGATTATAATCAACGGGTGAAGCATCATCAGCTGTTGCAGTTGATTGGAGATTAGGTGTAATATTTTCATAATTATCAAGATAATCGCTCAAGCCTGAATTATTATTTCCTTCACCAGCAGCATCGCCATTTTTAGTCGTTGTAAACATATAATTTTTGTTATTATAAGTAAAACTAAATGTTAAGACATCGCCATTTGCAATTTCTTGCACATCAATTCCCAGGTTCTTTAATTGTGTTACGGCAACATCAACCGAAACAGTTCCCTGCGACATGTCACGCAGAATCTGTGTAACTTGACTGTCTTTTTCATCAGAACCATCCGATGATAATTTATCAGCACCGTTTACATTTTGGCTGCCGACTTCTCTGAATTGTAAATCTGAATAATGATACAAGCTGTAATCCATTTTTATCTCCTCTTTTATTTATGAAAATCGTAACATATAAAATCGTTTAATGATTCGTAAGTAATACGTAACAAATTATATTTTTTTACTACAGTACATTTTGCATTACCGGAAGAAAAACTTGTTATCTCTCTGTTTGTAGGCATAATTTCATTAGCAAGTTTTATTGCATCTTCGTAACTTGATATGCCTTTAAACTTATTAACTCTGTGTTCTAAATCATCAACGGTTTCTTTGTAATTATTAACCATTTTCGTGTTTTCAGAATATTGTTGATATAAAAAACTATTACTCATTATTTTTCCTGATATTCCTATTCACACATTATTATCGGCATTTTTTCAAAAAACTTTAATAAATATAGTAAAATTGTTACAATTTGATAAAAAAATTTACAATTCAGAAAATTTATTAACAATTTAAGCTAAACAGAATGACATGGAAGTGTAAATACTAAACATATCATTCACATAATGGGATAAATTTAATAAAAACCGGCATTATTTAATTAATTCCAAGTTTTGCAGAAAGTTTGTCTAAACATTTTTCAGCATAATTTTTTTGATTTTGCAAAACGTCCTCAAGTTCCAATGCATAAATCTTATCGGTAATTTCCTCAGTACATTTGCCATTACCGTTTGGAATAAATTTAGCATTTAATATTTGTCTGAATTGATTATACATATAATTAATAAGAGATATATCCTGATAGGTATGATAGTCATGGCGGTCAAAATTTGAGATTATTTTAGAGAAGTTTAATTCTATCACATCATTTTCACTACCTATTTTTTCAGCATTCTTTGAAAGAACTGCAATTGTTTCTTTATCGAGTTTTCCGCCGATTATATTTAACTTTGCACAAAAAGCAGTATTATTATTTTGAATCCTTTGTACTTGCATATTATCCCTTTCTTATATTTATTATGTACAAAACCCGTAAAAATATTTTTTGCTTATAAATAATATAATAATAAAACGGCATTAAAAATGCCGTTTTAAATAAGGTCACTAACCGGTGGTTTATACTAACAGTATAGTACCGGTCTATTTAACAGCTTTTTGAATTTCTTCTGTTATATCGTCACCGCCATACAATACAACACCTTTGGAAATAACAACTGTGTAGCCTTTTGATTTGGCAGTTGCAGCAATAGTACTTGAGATGCTTTTATCAATAGATTGCAATTTTGATTGATAATTTTTAGCAATAGCTTCTTTCTTCTTTATAAATTCAGCATCATACTTTTTAATCAATTTTTCTTTGGCTTCTGCTGACTGTTGTTTTTCCACATCAGCTCTTACTGTTTTTAACCAATTTTCCAATTCCTGCATTTTGGCCTGTTGTTCTTTCTTCAAAGACTGTACCTGTGCAGATTTTGCAACAACAGCCGGAACATCTGCAACTGCGATTTTTTGATCGGCAAATACTGCATTAGCCATACCTATAGTCATACCTGCCAACACTAATGTTGATAAAATAATTTTCTTCATATTCCCCTCCAATCTTATTGCTTTATTAGCATTATAACTGCTTAAATTACCCTGCAGTTTAAGTCATAATGTTTTACTTTGCATTTTAACCCTACATTATCTATAGCACAATAAAAGCATACTTGCAAACTTCTAACGTTAAAACATTTTTTTAGTCATATCAAAAAGCTCATCATAACTGTTAATTCTGAAAAATAAATTATGACGGGCATTTTCTATAACATTTAACCGACTACCGTAAAATTCTTTTTGGGCTGAGATATTGAATATTGCATCAGAATCACCAATGAGTGCAAAATCATAAATATCATTTATATTTTGCTTATTGTTCAGATAAATTTTCTTTAAACAGTCAAATTCATTTCTGCAGCTTTCAATTGTTCTTTTTGACGGATGAAATTTTTTGTATTCTTCATCGGTTTTAACGAGGTAGTTCCGGGTAAATTCATCACAATTATCTTCTGTTAAACCATATAAATATTCCTGCATTGATGCGGACAATCCAAAATACTCATCAAATAAATACGGATTCCCATCAACAGCAATTTTCTTATTAATTTTAAAATCAAAATTAATAACTGAAGCAACAAAAACTCCGGCAGAAAATGCAATTAGATTATAATTTATATATTTTGAAAAATCAAAATTCAAATCTAAGTCACTATAATTATATAAAATCAGGACATCAGAGGTAGATTTTAAATGTTCAAACTCATATTCATCACATCCCCAGCCTGAAAAAAACAATATTAAATTATCTGAGTTATTCTCAATTAAATATTTTTGCATAAAAAACATCCATCCTATCTAGAATATTGCACAAATGCCAAACAACAGAGTAAAGCCGACAAGCATCATTATAGGTGTATCCATTGAATGCGGTGCAAATGCTTCAGATATCGTCATAACAGGCGGAAACAAAATCATTGCAGACCAAAATTCTTTATAGTTAGCAAACTGCTCTTTAAACAGAATCAAAAATAATACAGCTGCCAGATATACGCATGCACTGCCTGCATAAGACCTTACGTATCTGTTTTTTAAGTTCCAGGAAGGAACTACATACTTTTTCTTGCCCAAATAAGTACCGACAGGTTCGGCTAAACCATCTCCTATAGCAACAGTCAGCACAACAACAGTTGCCAAAAGCGGCAAACCGAGATATGTTTCAAAAACCTGTTTAAATATGGTAATAATCAAAAGTCCCGGCAGCATATTACCCAAGACAATCCATTTTAAAGTATTAGGTCTGTCTTCAATTCTGTCTAAAGAGTTAAACTGAAGCATAAAAAATGTTGAAAATTCTCTTACAGGCTTAATTAAAACCAAAAACATAAAAAGAACAAACAAGGATTCCCAAAGATGGGGAAGTATTCCCAAAGGTGCTGTAGGAGGACTCAATAAAGGCACCAAATATGCGGCAAAATGCTGAATCTTCCTTGTATAATTAACTTTAAACCACTTATTTTTTGATGTTGTTATATATCCTTTTTCGTCAGTATTACAAAAATGACGGCACAACATTCCGCCCAAAAGAGCTAATATCATCATTACAAAAAGCTTTATGCCTGCTCTGAAGAAAAAATGCCTTGCATCAAAAAGCTTAGGATCAAAAATTATTGTCCAGCTAAGTAACAATACAAACAATACAATCCACAATATCAGAAATTTTAAATCAAAAGTTTTTGTCCATTTTTCGTTATAATTTCCGGCTGCATCACCAGGCATAAGCACGTTATTTTCCATATTAATCCCCATCTTCGTTCTCTAATAATTATATATTAAAAAGTGTTACAATTAAATTTTCTTTATGATTTTCGTATAAATAACAGGATAAATTAATGTAATAATAATTCCTAAAAAGAATGTTACCAAAAACGCATAACGGATTTTTATACAGTTCATTAAAATATATCCGAAAATATACTTGAGTAATATTATTATACCGATTGCACCTATTATTCCTCTTATTATACGTTGCTTTACGGGTACATCTTTAGGTTCAAAAGGACAATATCTTGCACACAGATAACAACCGTTTATAAGCCCAAGTGCATAACCAAATTCAACAACAGTTACATATCTTAATTTCTGAGGGTTTACTAGCAATTCTCCTGAAACATAATCCATTCTGTATTCAGCAAAAAAGTATGTATAAATTAATGCAGCTATTACAATAATATCAATTACAGCAAGCAATATCATATACCTTTTAGCATCTTTTTCCGCCCAATCTACAATTGGTTTTACTGCAAAAACGAGAATAAAACCTATCAACAATCCGCAAATAACATCCTGCGGTGAATGAACACCTAACAAAAGGCGGGAAAATCCTATGAGAAGCACTAAACAAATAAGAGAGAGGCACAATATTTTATTTTTTCTCATCAAATATGCAATACCGCCAAAAACAGATGAACTCATTGCAGAATGACCGCTGGGGAAAGAATAACCTTTTGCAAAAGGAACAGCAAGTTCAGACGGATGGATTCTGCTGTCAAGCACCCAAGGTCTGTAAACACACGCAATCATTTTAAGAAAATGAGCAAAAAATCTGTTAAGACTTTCCAGCGAGAATAAATATATTCCTTTCTTAAAATCTATACACCAGTAAACTATTGCACAAACCAATGTCGGCAGCCATATTTCACCAAATATTGTAATTACTAAAAACAGTTTATCTAAAAGAATCGGACTGTTAATTCGTATATTTTGCAGAAATACCAGAAAATCCATCTGTGGTCTAATCCATTCGGGATTAGATAAAAAATCTATCATAAAGTCCTCCCAAAGCATCATATAAATACTAACATAAATTGCAATTTAATGCACGAATGTTAGAAACAGTAACAACAAGAGGACCTGTTTATTTTAGAGTAAATTTATAACAAACATCAGGTGTAATTGGCAACAGCTTTTACACCTTGTATAAAATTATTTTTACCAAATATTATTCTTCAAAATTTTAATTAAAAATCTTCGATTCCATCGGAATCAGCACTTACTTTACTGATTATAATTGGAGATGCTGAAATATCATTCTGCCCATCATCAGCATTTACTGTAAATTCTTCTACATTAACCTGTTTTTCAGTTTTTTCTTTACTAACCACATTATACTCCTTGTGTTTTTACAAATTAGTTATCGGCATAATTCTGAAAAACTTTAATGATTTTTAAAAATTGTTACATTTTAATATAAAATGTTACATTAGCAATTTGAAATATAACTATTTAAGTAATAATGAATTAATCATAATAATAAGCCTATTTAACAGGATGCAGCTTATCAACAACGCAACAATACATCTGCACCTGAGTTTTTACACCGTCATTTATACATTCACGCATTAGGCTCTTGATATATTTTCTTTTATATTGCGGCTTATGATATTCAAAATAAAACCCGTCTAAATTAGCACGTACAACATCATCACCAGCTGTCTCTCCATAATCACCCTCAAATTTATCCGCACTTAATATTGTGAAAAACTTAACCGGACAAACATTTTCTTTAATATTAAATACATTTGATTTTATAATTTCAAGTTTTTTATCAGACATATAGAATCTAATGTATTCATTGCCGTTATTTAAATATAAATAATTTTTAGAGAGTAATAGCGGCTTTTTACCCTCTAAATACCCCAGAGGATACACAAACCCGTTTTCCGCAAAATAGTAAAATAAGCCACATGATGCGGTATTATCATTTGATACACTATCAGTAATTATCAAAATACGTTTTTTGGACTTGGCGATTTTTACTGTCGTATAATAGTAATCTTTTGGAAACTCGCCTAACACAAGAGAATAGTCAAAATAATCCCTGTTTGGATTATATCTGTCTGCAATAGTCTTTTTGGGTTCATTAAATTGTTGAACATCTTTGTTTGCAGGATTATTCATAAAACAAATAGCAACAGCACTCAAATTGAGAGCAAATACAAAAAATATAGAAATAAAAAATTTTATCCGCATATTATTTTTCCAATATTTAAACCGCCATAAACCATAAACAATTATAACATGTTATTAATTTTTACTTTAACCGTAATAAAACAACTCTGTTCCGATTTGAAACAGAGTTGTTATTATTTTAGAAAATTAATAATTATTTTTTAAATTTAATAGATTTTTTCTTTTTGGCAGGTTTTTCTTGTTTTTGAGGTTCAGCAACAGTTGGATTAGCTTTTGCATTTACCTTATTTTGAACATCTTCTGTTATATCTTCACCGCCATAAACAACAACACCTTTTGTAATAACCATGTTATAACCTTTTGCTTTTGCTTCTGAAGCAATAGTTTCAGATAGCTCATCCATAAATGCCTGCATCTTTACCTGACCGGATTTGATTATTCCTTCTTTTTTTTCAAGATATGATGCTTTGTATTTTTGGAATAACTTTTCTTTTCCGTCCTTTGTTTGTTGTTTTTCAATATCTTTTTTTACAGTCTCAATCCATTTTTCAAGTTCTTTAATCTTAGCTTCCTGTTCTTTATTAAATTCCTGTACCTGTACAGAATTTTGAACGATTTTTTGAATATCAATTGTTGCAATTTTTTGTTCTGCATTGACAGAAGATGTCATGCCTATAGTTAATGCTAATGCAATTATTGCAGATAATACAGTTTTTTTCATTATATTTCCTTTCTAAAAAAACTCCTTGTATTTTTTACAAGGAGTTTTTTTGATTACTTTTTATTATTTAAACTAATCTTTGTCGGTGCCAGGCTTGGGGTTTCTCCTTTAATATCGTTTGAACCATCTCTGCCGACTGCAAATCTGAATCCGCCGTGAATACCTATACCGTTTCTGCCACCGCTCATAAAGTATGCTTGAGCGAATCCGGCAACTCTGTCACCCCATACTTTACGAAGACCAAGACCATATTTAACATAAGGATTAATGCTTAAATTAGGTAATGCGGTGCCGTTCATTCTGAAATGTGTTTTATCCCAGATGCTATATACTAAACTTACACCTGCATATGGCTGCCATCCGTTTTTAAGGTTACCGATAAATTTGATACCAGGTTCAACCTGAATAGCATGAACACCGTCTGCATCAACTTTAGCACCTGTACGGTTCCAATCATCAAATGTATGGATATAAGAATAAGATGCCATTAATGATGGTTGAACGATAAACTTACCATCAGCAAGTTCCCAGTTATAACCTGCTTTAGCAGCAATACCTGTTGATAACATAGCAAAATCGTCATCCTTATGGAATGAATGATGTCTGCCTGCTCCTGCACCAACGTTAACAGTTGCAGCTGCAAAGAAATCATCTTTGAATGCCATACCGGTTAAACCGAAAGTACCGCCATTCTGATAAGTAGTAACTTCAGAATAGGACTGGCGAGCACCATTATATCCGGCATAAGCACCCCACATACCTTCCCAGCCGTTACCTAAGTCTTTAATCTGAGAATTGCCGCCTAAAAATACTCCATACAAAGATGTTGAAGCATTAGGGCCGTTGTGTACCGGTGTAGTACCAAATTCACCGTACGGTGATACCCAAGCAGTACCGTGTTCATTGATTGCACTTGCTTCCTTCTGTGCTTCACGATCTTTTTTATTGGATAACATGTACATATCCATGTTCATGAAAGCCTGATCGTAGCTGTTAAGCTGTTGTAAATAACCGCCTAACTGTGCTGACACAGGGCTGGCTGCCTGAGCAGACATAGTGTCTGACATTGGCATAGTAGCATTAGCCGGAGAAGAAAACATAAGTGTTGTTGCGAATGCAGCAGCCAAAAATAATTTTGGACATTTTTTCATAAAACTCTTTTTCATATCTTTCTCCAATTATTTAAATAATTCCTTATATGACAAGTATTATAATACTACTTTTTTATATTTTTTTCAATATTATTTATATAAAAAATAAAAATTTCATAATAAATAGTCAAACAAATAAAACCAAATTAGTTATTTAATTAATCTTTTTTGCCGTCTATATTAATATCATTAATCATATCTACTTTGTTATTTTGTTTTTTTATTAAAGTTCGTGAATTTGCGAATCCGTCATTATTGTAATCAGTAATGATATCTTCTGTCCCGCCATTTTTAATCATTTCCAAAAATGATACATTTTTATGAGATAAAGACACCTTTGTCACAATATTGTCTGCATTTCTGGTTATACACCTTAAATAATATGTATTATCATTTGCAAGAAATTCTTCAAAAGTTTTTGTTTCAGAGTCTTTATTTTCAGTATAAACATCTATAAGTTTATATTTATCCGACAATAACTCCGGCATATTAATTTTATCTGAATTATTTATCCATGCATTTAACATTGCAAGTTCTATTTCATTGGATATTTTGCTGTCACCATTTTGCAATTCCTGTCTGCAAAAATTCAAAATATTATTTTTAAAAGATTCCTGAATATTGATTCTTTCTAACAAGTCAATAATATCCAGTAAAGGCATACCTATATACAATTCCTGCATAACAACTCCTTATTTATACTACAAATCTATTATAACTTTTTATTAAAATTTTACAAAAATTTGATTAGTTTCTATAATTAGCATAGGAGGAACAAAATGTCACCGGATAAAATATATACAGCAATTACGCAAGTTGAAGAATGTATTGATAGCAGTTTGAGACTTTGGGGATATTATTATCGTGTTGTTAATAAATCCTGTTTATACAATAAATTAAAAAATTTATATGATTCACTTCCGAAAGAACTAATTGACAATAAAGATTTTTTAAACAGACAAAAAGAAGAAAATATTTTTACTATATTAAATGAAATAAGTCTTATGCTTGAACAATCTAAAACTTTTTTAGGTTTTATGATTATAAATGTATATACTATGACGAACCGTATAGACAGAATGTATGCCTCATTGCCGGAGGATATAAAAATGTGCCGCAAAAATGGCAATATCATAACAGACAATCCGGAAACAATAGAAATACCGGATTATCTAAAAAAATAATTTTATGTTAGTTGTGGAATCGTTATGACATTTGTAGATTTTTTAAATAGTTTCAGAGAAACAATACCATATAAAGTGCTTGGGATAATGTCTTCCATAATTGTTCCGATAACAGCTCTTGTAAGCACGCAGTCAATGATTCGCTACAACAATGAACTTATATCAGAACATATATTTATATTACAACTCTTGTGGATATATATTTTGTTTCCGGCTTTAATAATTATTTTATCGGTTTTATTTATAGTATTAACATTATTTGCAATAAAAAGTGTAAAAAAGGTTGATTATAGAACTGCTAAAAGTAATAAAATTGCTGATATAGGTTTTATTATTTGCCTGTCTTATCTGATTTATTGTTTAATATTTTATGTAATTATTATCCCAACAGGTTTATCTGCTGTTAAAGAAGGAATTGACTATATAAATACGGAAAGTCAGAATTTTTATAGTTCAGACGATAATAAAAATATTGATAATTTATGCGTCAGTTCAAGAGTAAATTCCTTAAATTGTTTTGCAAAACATATCCCAGGGGGAAAACTTGATAAAGAATATAAATATAATGTAATTTCAACATTTGACAGAATTTATTATTTTAAACCCATGTTAATAAAAGGAGAACATCTAAACCCGTCACTCCTGCAAAATGCTGAAGTTTTGGTATCAGACAAATTTAAAATAATTGCACCTAAATCTGTAATAAGAATTTACGGTAATTATTTATATAATAAAAACAGTAATAAACAGCAAATAACAGGTTATCGGTACGAATAATTTTTAATACTTAGTGCCTCAGAATTACAAAATTTGTAAAAGAACACATGAAACGAGAAAACTGAACTGATAGTACAAGAATTTTCCGCAACTTAACTTCAAAAAAGAATTTTTTAAATTTTATTGTAAAGTTTCAAGAATAAGTTATTATGTATAGAAAAAAGTTTGTTTTGTATCTTTTTAACAGATAGAAAATTCGTTTCAGGTTATATGCAAAATTGTATTCGACAAACTGTATCTTGCAATTATTTTTTTT
>JAEEGL011135417.1_pt1 | contig 44990 bp, 40 predicted proteins | sample 9134231 | NCBI WGS metagenome assembly JAEEGL01 (sample SAMN16246548, study PRJNA631951) | gut metagenome | biome: gut microbiome; feature: rumen; material: fiber-attached | host: Bos | place: Iran: Karaj | collected 2018-10 | reverse complement strand
GTCCGCCTTCATTACAAAGCGGACGATGGCGAGACCTATGAGCTTAACCTGATAGACACCCCGGGACATGTGGACTTTTCCTACGAGGTAAGCCGCTCTCTCTCCGCCTGCGAAGGCTCTTTACTGGTGGTGGACGCAACCCAAGGCGTAGAGGCGCAAACCCTTGCCAATGTCTATAAAGCCATTGAAGTCAACCACGAAATAATCCCTGTTATCAATAAGATAGACCTTCCTGCCGCCGAGCCCGAGCGCGTAAAGCAGCAGATAGAGGAAGTCATCGGCATTGACACCTCAAACGCGCTGGAAATATCGGCAAAGACGGGCCTTGGCATAAAGGAAGTGCTGGAGGCTTTGGTAAAATATATTCCGGCGCCGCAAGGAAGCGACACTGCGCCGCTGTCTGCCTTGCTTATTGATTCGTGGTATGACGCGTATTTAGGAGTAGTAATTCTTGTCCGCATAAAGGAAGGCAAGCTAAAGAAAGGCATGCAAATCCGCATGATGGCAAAGGGAGCCAAATACACGGTAGAGCGCGTCGGCATATTCACTCCCAAGATGCAAAATGTTGATGAGCTGACCACGGGTGAGATAGGCTTTATTACCGCCGCCATAAAGACCATTAAAGACACATCGGTGGGCGACACCATAACCGACGATACCAACCCCACTCCCCACGCTTTAGAGGGCTTTAAGCCCAGCGTTTCGGTAGTGTTTTGCTCCCTTTTCCCGATTGACAGCAGCTTTTATGAGTTGTTAAGAGACTCTCTTGCAAAGCTTCAATTAAACGACGCCAGCTTTGTTTATCAACCGGAAAAATCATCAGCTTTGGGACAAGGCTTCCGTTGCGGCTTTCTGGGGCTTTTGCACATGGAGATTATAGAAGAAAGGCTCTCACGCGAGTTTGACCTTGACCTGATCACCACCGCCCCCAGCGTCATTTATAAGATTTACCTGACCAACGGGGAAGTCATGAACCTGCATAATCCCGCAGACATGCCCGACCCCGTCCGCATTCAAAAGATAGAGGAGCCTTGGGTAAAGGCAACCATACTTGTCCCCGACGAATATCTTGGCGCAATCTTAAAGCTATGCACCGAGCGCCGCGGACAGCAAGTAGACTTAACCTATGTCGGCTCGCGTGCCATGGCAGTTTATAAATTACCGCTCAATGAAATAGTCTTTGACTTCTACGACCGCCTTAAATCCATATCCAGCGGCTATGCCAGCTTTGATTACGAGCTTGACGGATATATGGAAAGCGACCTTGTGAAAATCACGATTTTAGTGAACGGAGAAACGGTAGACGCCCTTTCGTTCATGACCCACCGCAGCGGAGCCGAACGGCGCGGGCGCGCCATTTGCGAACGGTTAAAAGACCTTATCCCCAGACACCAGTTCAAAATCCCTATTCAAGCCGCAATCGGCGGCAATGTGATTGCCCGTGAAACCATAAGCGCTTTTAGGAAAGATGTAACTGCAAAGTGTTATGGCGGCGATGTCACCAGAAAGCGCAAGCTCCTTGAGAAGCAAAAGGAAGGCAAAAAGCGCATGCGCACCTTTGGCAAGGTTGAGATTCCGCAATCCGCTTTTATCGCAGCCTTAAAAATCGGTGATGACAAATAGCCATGGCAACTTGTTGCTATGACTTGTTACTATATTGACGAACGGGATTTATTGTTCAAAAGATAAACCATGAACAAAAGAATTATATTACTGATAGCCATTTCAATGTTAGGGCCGATGACATTAAACATGTTCCTTCCCGCCCTTCCCATAATGCGCGAAGACTTCCAAATCACCACAAGCGTTGCCCAGCTTTTCATCAGCGTGGGCATGGCCTTTTTCACCATAGGCACGGCGGTTTACGGCTTTATATCCGACCGCTACGGGCGCAAACCGACCATGCTCATAGGGCTTTTGCTATACACTTCGGGCAACTTAATATGCGCATTTTCGCCGAGCGTGGCGCTTTTTCTTGTAGGCAGATCAATCACCACCTTTGGCGGAGCTGGCATTGCAACATCTATAAGGGCCGCAATAAGTGATGTTTACGGCATAAAGAAATCAACCGGCGTTTACTCTTGGATGGCGGTTGCCATGGTTCTTGTGCCGTTGGTAGCTCCGACGCTGGGCGGATACATTACTCAAATATCATCTTGGCACTGGGTATTTATAGTCATGTCCACCATGGGTCTGTTAGCCCTTATCTCCACTTTTATGCTGATAAAAGAAACCCTTTCCAAAAAGGAAGAATTAAAGGAAAGAAAAGTTGAATTATCCAAAGACATAAAAATGGTAATCCGCAGCAAACAATGGTGGATATACGCCCTTTTATGCGGCATCATCACATCAATTTCTTTTGCCTTTACCTCGGGCATGCCATACATAGGCAGAGATCTTTTCGAACTGTCTCCGGCAGAATATGGCACTTGGCTTATTTTGGGAGCAATAGGATACTTTATAGGCAGCATGGTAAGTGCAAAAATTGCAGAACATAAAACCGTCGCCTTTATGACCACGGTAGGCACAAGCATATCCTTGGCTTTTTCGCTTTTACTGGTCGCGTCATACTACTTTGGCTTTATGTCGCTTTTAAGCATATTTGCCACTATGAGCTTTATGAACTTCGGCGCAGGGCTGGTCGTCCCCTCGGCAATGTCTGCCGCCATAAACATTAAAGGCGCACCGAAAGGCGCCGCGACATCCATGCAAGGACTAATCCACACGGCCATTCCGATATTCGGCGTCCAGTTTGTAGGCTACGCCTACGACAAGACCGTAGTGCCGCTTTTCATGATAATATTGCTTTTTGCCTTTTTAAGCTTTGTCATCGCCTTAATAGGCAGGCGTCTTAATCTTTGACCTGCTACCGCCGGCAACCGCGGGCGACACGGTAAAGTATACTTGCGTGCTTGATGCATCACCTTCAAGCTGAATCGTCGCCACTCTCTCCCCGTGCGAGAAAGTCAAAACGCTGGATTTAGAGCGCACCACGGTAACCTCTGTCCACCCGAACTTTGGCATTTCTGACAAATAAAAATCAAAAAGCGAGCCTTGCGAATACGGCGCCGATATCACCAGCCGTCCCATCCACTGATTCTGCCCGCCAAAGACCAAAGTCTTTGTCAAATCCATTTGCGCGTTCTCCGGAACGGGAATATCCGCGAATTGAGCAAAGTTAGGAGGAATTGGCTTTTCCTGCCCCGTAGCCTTATCAACATTTTTTGAAGATGACATCAATGGTTCATTACTGGCAAAGGGATTATTCCCGGTACATGCCGAGGTCATGGCGAAAGCACCTGCGAGCAACAATAAAACTGACTTTTTCATATTTCCATCCTTGCAAAAAATAAAAGTTACGTCTAACCTACCTTTATGACGAAACCACATATTATTGTTCTTGGCAACGAAAAAGGTGGCACCGGCAAATCAACGCTGGCTATGCACATTATCACTTATTTATTAAAAGAAGGTAAAAAAGTCGCGAGCCTGGATTTAGATGGCCGTCAAGGCACCCTTACCAACTACATCAAAAACCGCAAAGAATACGCCAAGTTGCACCACATTAACCTTTCCCAGCCCGAACACATTTCGGTCTACGCAAACCCTTCTGCCGTCCCCGCAATTATAAAACAAGAGCTTGACTCACTTGATAATCTTATAAATGAGCTGAAAGAACAAAGCGATTACATCATTATTGATACGGCCGGCTCGGACAACTACCTTATGCGCGCGGGGCATTCTTATGCGGACACTCTTATCACTCCCATAAATGAGAGCCTGATTGATTTAGATGTCATCGGTAAGGTCAATCCCAAAACCATAAAGATTGAAAGCCTTAGCCCGTATGCCGAGACGGTTTGGACGGCCAGACAAAAGCGCGCTCTGAACCGCCAGCCTCCTCTAAACTGGTTTGTCTTGCGCAACCGGCTCATGTATATACCCAACAACAATCGCAAATTACTCGATAAGCTCATAGGCGAACTGGCAAAAAGGGTCAGCTTCACCCCTCTTGCCGGACTTGGCGAACGCGTCATTTATAAGGAGCTGTTTTTAAAAGGCCTGACAATCTTGGACTTACGGGAAAGCGGCATTGATGTCAGACTTGGCGTCTCTCACATTGCCGCCAAGCGCGAGATTGAAAACCTTATGGAGGCCGTAACAAGATGATATATTCCCTGCTGTGCGGACTACTTCTGCTTATCATATTCCTTTTGTTTAAAGGCACGGACTTTCAAGCAAAATCCGCCTTAAAGCCCAAAGCTAATCTTAAAACAAAAAGTAAAAAGGACAGGAAAAACCGCATTAAAACCGCCCTTGTAGTCCTTGCCATAGGCATTCTTGTCGCCCTTATGGCCACCGGTAAAATATCAGCGGTAGCGGCGGCTCTTGGGACACTTTTAATCCTTGCCGCGCGCCTTTTACAGGTGTGGATTTTATACCTTAATGTAAAAGGTAAAAAAGGCGCGTCCTCACCTTTCCGCAAAACTAAAATGACCAAAGAGGAAGCTTATCAGATTCTGGGCTTAAAACCGAACGCATCTCAAGAAGAAATCCGCAAGGCTTACAAGGACTTAATGACCAAACTCCACCCCGACCACGGGGGCAATGATTATTTGGCCGCGCGCCTTAACGAGGCAAAAGACATCTTGCTTAAATAGCCCCGTTGTATTAAGAGTTATTCCCAAAGAAGGAGAGTATTATGAATATAGTTGTCATTGGCACCGGTTATGTAGGTCTGGTAAGCGGCACCTGCTTTGCAGAGTTTGGCTTTAATGTCACTTGCGTTGATAAAATTGCTGAGAAAATTACAAAATTACAACAAGGAATTGTCCCTATATACGAGCCCGCACTTGATGATATGGTAAAAAGGAATATCAAAGCCGGCAGGCTTTCTTTTTCTTGCGATTTAAAAGACGCTTTGAAGAACTCCGATGTAGTATTCATCGCTGTCGGCACTCCCACGAAAAAGGATGACGGTTGCGCCGACTTGCAATATGTTTACGCCTCGGCCAAAGAAATCGCTTTAAGCCTTGACGACAGATACCGCCTTATAGTCGTAAAATCCACCGTCCCCGTCGGCACGGGCCGCAAAGTCGCCCAAATCATCAAAGTCAATAATGAAAAGGCAAACTTTGACATGGCATCAAATCCCGAGTTTTTAAGGGAAGGCTCGGCAATAGAAGACTTTATGCACCCCGACCGCGTAGTCATCGGCACCGACACCGAAAAGGCGCAAAAGATAATGGCAAAGCTGTATGAACCGCTATCCAAAGACAATGTGCCTTTACTGTTCACCGAAATAGAAACATCGGAGCTTATCAAATACACCGCGAACGCTTTTCTGGCGATGAAGATTACCTTTATCAACGAAATATCCGACCTTTGCGAAAAGTGCGGTGCAAATATCCGTGATGTAGCCAAAGGCATAGGGCTCGACTCACGCATAGGCTCAAAGTTCCTGCAAGCCGGCCCCGGATACGGTGGCTCTTGCTTCCCAAAGGACACTTTAGCGCTTATCCAAATCGGCAAGGAATACTCCTCGCCCATACGCTCGATTGAAACGGTTGTCTCCATAAACGAAAAGCGCAAAAAGGACATGGCGTACCGCATTATTGATGCTCTTGGAGGCAGCGTGGAAGGTAAAGACATAGCCGTCCTCGGCGTTACCTTTAAGCCCAACACCGATGACATGCGCGAGGCCCCTGCTCTAGACATTCTACCCATATTAACCAAGGCCGGCGCCAAATTAAAAGCTTACGACCCCAAAGGCATGGACGAAGCCGCCAAACTTTTAAAGGATATTGAATGGACGGCTTCCTCAAGCGAAGCTCTTAAAGATGCTGACGCTTTGGTCATATTAACCGAGTGGGAAGAGTTCTATAAAATCACTCCGACAGATCTAAAAAAGCTCATGAAGGGTAAGACTATCATAGACCTGCGCAATGTTATGGACTTAAAAGCAATGAAGGACGAAGGCTTCACATACTCTTGCATAGGTTGCTGACAACTTCAAAAAGGACGAGGGAAAAATGCTTATAGACACCGTTAAAACCACTCCTTTCACGGATCAACGCCCCGGCACATCGGGACTTCGCAAAAAAGTAAAAGTTTTTCAAGAACCTCATTACCTTGAAAACTATATTGCCGGCATTTTCTTAACTTTGGGAGAAAAGGCCGTAAAAGGCGAAACTCTGGTCCTTGGCGGCGACGGCAGATACTTTAACCGTGAAGCAATCCAAATCATCATCAAAATGGCTTTAGCTTACGGCTTCGGCAGGATTATGGTGGCAAAGGACGGCATTTTATCCACTCCCGCCACATCTTGCGTCATCAGAAAACATAAAGCGTTAGGAGGTATAATCCTGTCCGCAAGCCATAATCCCGGGGGCAAGGACGGCGATTTCGGCATAAAGTATAATATCTCTAACGGCGGGCCTGCTCCCGAAAAAATCACGGAAAGCATATTCGCCGCCAGCAAAACCATTACCGAGTATAAAATAGCTAATCTTCCCGACTTTCCCCTTGACGAGATAGAAACATTCGTTCTTGAAAGCGGACAAGAAGTCGCAGTATTTGACGGCATATCCGATTATGTCGAACTTATGAAAGAATTATTTGATTTCAATTTGTTAAAGCAAGCAATTAAAGCAGGACTTAAACTCAAATATGATGCTTTACACGCTGTCACGGGCCCCTATGCCAAGCGCATTTTTGAAGCTGAGCTTGGAGCTCCCGAAGGCTCGGTGATAAACGCCGACCCCCTGCCCGATTTTGGCGGCGGCCACCCTGATCCTAACCTTACATATGCGAAGGAACTTGTCGGAATTATGAACGGCAAAGATGCTCCCGACCTTGGCGCGGCTTCGGACGGCGACGGCGATCGCAACATGATACTGGGCAAGAACTTCTTTGTCAGCCCCAGTGACAGTTTAGCGGTTATAACGGCAAACTACGGTGTTGCAAAGGCTTATAAAGACGGTCTGTTTGGCATTGCTCGCTCTATGCCCACCAGCCTCGCCGTTGATAAAGTCGCCGAGAAGTTGGGTTTAAATGTTTACGAAACGCCCACCGGCTGGAAGTTCTTTGGCAATCTTATGGACGCGGACAAAGTAACCATTTGCGGCGAAGAAAGTTTCGGCACCGGCTCTAATCATGTCCGCGAAAAGGACGGCATTTGGGCAATTTTATTCTGGCTTAACATCTTGGCAAGCACTAAAAAGTCCGTCGCGGAAATAGTAAAGGATCATTGGGCAAAGTTCGGTCGCAATTACTATTCAAGGCACGACTACGAAGCCGTCGATACCTCTGTCGCCGACACCATGATGGAGAATCTTCGCAAGCAACTTGCTGACTTAAAAGGACAAACCTTTGGCGATTACCAAGTAGCTTTTGCGGACGATTTCTCTTACACCGACCCCATAGACGGCTCTGTATCCGAGCACCAGGGCATTCGCGTAATCTTTACCGACGGCTCGCGCATAGTTTACCGCATATCGGGCACGGGCACGGTCGGTGCCACCATAAGGATTTATCTTGAAAAGTATGAACCAGACATAAACAAACAAGACCTTGAAGTGCAATCCGCCCTTCAAAGTCTTGCCCAAATAGCCTTAGAACTGTCGCAAATATCGAAGCTTTCCGGCAAAGAAAAGCCCGACATCATCGTTTAACGGGATTAGTCAAACAAGCTTTTCAAAGTGTTAATAACCCCGCTGCCGTTTTTAAGCAGTGCCTTTGCTCCGTCGCTGGCAACAACGCTTAACGCGCTTGCCGAGAACGCCGACATACCTTGAGCAATCACTTCGGCGATAGCGGCTCCCTTATCCTCTGAGCCGATATTTTTAAGCGTCAAAGCGGGAATATCCAAAGTAATGTCCGCACCTTGTTTGGTCAGCCCTGCCCCGACAGCAACCTTGCCGTTGGTAAAGGTAAACTCCTTTACAAAGACTTTCATTGATGCATCTTCATCATCGGCCTTAGCCTCAGCCTTAGCCGCCTTGCCGGACTTTTTCTTAGATTCACCTAAGAAGGAATTGATATTGTCCATCAAGACCGAAACATTAGATTTGCCGGATTTTAATTCATAAAAGAACTCTGCTCCGTCCACTTCAATCTTGTTAATCACAACTACATCTTTCATCAAAGTAGACATTTGCACATCGACAGCAACCTTACTCAAAACAAACACCGAGGTATCGGAAAATCCCTTCGGATTGGCAACATCAACCCCGCTTATGGTAAAATCGCCGCTGAACAAGCCCAAGCTCACGGAATCAACCGACACTTGAGTCTTAGTAACCTTAGGGGCGACATTGTTAACAGCGGTTTTCACAATTTCATCTAAAAACAACACCGCACCGCCGACAGCCAAAATAATGACCGCCAACACCGCATAGATTATTTTTCTTTTCTTTGTCATTTTATCAAACCTTTCCTATACAAAGTTATCACAACAACCCGTTTACTTTAAACGAAAAATATCCTCTGACCGATACTATAATATGATCAATAAGCTTAATATCCATAAAAGACAACCCATCTTTTAGGGTTTTAGTCACCAGCTTGTCCTCTATGGAAGGCTTGCAATCGCAAGAAGGATGATTGTGAGCTATCACCACTCCGGCCGCACCGATATACATAGCCTTTTTCACAACCTCTTGCGGATAAAAATTGACTTGAGAAAGCGCACCCTTGCTTTGTATTTCATCGGCAATAATGCAGTTTTTGGCATCAAGGTAAATAACTCTGACATTTTCCTCGGTATTATAGGCAAGCGACGCCCGACAATAATCAAGTAATTTATCCCAAGAACTTATAACAGACTTTTTGGCTAAATCGACTTTAAGCATTCTAACCGCGGTTATTCCCACAATTTTCACAACCGCTGCCGTAGTTCCCTTTACCCCCGGCACCTCCATTAAACTATCAACACTTGCATTAACCACGCCGGCCAAGGTTTTGTATTTATTGATTAAACTCTTTGCAATAGGCTTTACATCTTTTCTGGGAATAGCCACCATAAGAAGATATTCCAGCAGCTCATAGTCAAGCAGAGCGTCGGTATTTCCGCTTAATATTTTATCCCTCAGGCGCTCTCTATGCCCTTGTTTATCATTATCAGCGATAGAAACACTCTTACCCATTTTTACTCACAACACATAAGGAGGCTTATGATATCCCTTAGGCGACAAGGTGAATATCTCCGCCCCGTTTTCGGTTATGCCGATAGTATGTTCAAACTGAGCCGAAAGCGACCTGTCTCTGGTTACGGCGGTCCAACCGTTATCCAGTATTTTAGCTTGATATCCGCCGATATTTATCATTGGCTCAATCGTGAATATCATGCCTTTTTTAAGCACCAAACCCTGCCCTCTTTTGCCATAGTGCAACACATTAGGCTCGGCATGGAAAGTCCGCCCTACCCCATGGCCGCAAAAATCCCTTACCACGGAATACCTTTGCCCCTCGGCATACTTTTGGATAGCATAACCGATGTCACCTAAAGTATTGCCGGGCTTAGCCTCCTCAATTCCCAGCATCATAGCTTCATAAGTAGCCGCCACCAACCTTTTTGCCTTGATAGGGACATTGCCGATTTCATACATACGACTGGTATCACCATACCACCCGTCAAGTATCACGGTCACATCGACATTAACGATATCGCCGTTTTCCAGCCTTTTCTCCCCGGGGATGCCGTGACAAATAACATGATTAACCGAGATGCAGGAACTTTTAGGATAGCCCCTATACCCCAAAGTAGCTGGCACTGCCTTATGAGCTACGATAAAATCGTGGATAAGGTCGTCCAAATCCTCGGTTTTAGCACCCGCCACCATATAAGGGGTAATGTAATCCAGAACCTCTGCCGCCAACTTTCCGGCCTTGCGCATAGAGGCAAAATCGGCCTCGGAATGAATAACTACATCTTCGCTCATAGGTTTATTCCCAAGCTCCCGTTCCCCGATTAAGCCTTAATATCTCGGACATGACCGAATGCTTACCGTTAGATACATTAAGCACATCAAGATTAAAGACCAGCTCTCTGTAATCATAGGTAACATTGACCGGCTTTGCATTCAGGGCGAAAGATGCGGAAAGCTCAAAATCATAAGGCTTTTCCTTATCGGTGCTTACTATAACTTTATCCATACGACCAAGACGCTTTTCAATTTGCGCTCTGACAACCCCTACATCTATATTAGTAAAATCAACTGCCGAAGAAACCTCTCCCACATAGATAACAGGCTTTTTTGCAGCATCTTCCTTTGCGAACATAGGCGCCACAAATTGCGTAAGCGTCCGCTCTACCATCAAGGAAACATCCCTGACCGTCGGTTGTTGCTCTTCGGCAATTGGCACTATAGCAGGAGTGCCCGCGCACCCGCTTATAACCACAAGCACCAGACCGATAACATATTTGCCTAATTTATTCATTTTTATATTCTCCTAACTAACTATTCTTCAAAAACGAAACGCTCCGCATCTTCGGGAGTATCGGGAGCTTTTGTCGTAGCATAGCCCGTGACTCTGAATCCCAACGGATTTTTCATCTGATCTTCTTTGTTTTGCCCTTGTATATTTGAAACGGCCCTGACCGTAGCATACCAAGACTGCTCTTCCGGCTTATCTCTGTCGTTATAAGTATCAATGGTCTCGTATCTAACGCGCCAAGTCACATCGCTCAACTTCTTAACCCAAAGGATTTTAATTTCCCTGGACATTTCATACTTTTTGACATCGCTCAAGAACCGTTGCAGCTCCACCCTGTTAGCGGCAGACACAGCGGTGCTTGACATAACATCAATCAAGTTACCCGGGCGCATGGATCTGGTCATAACATCAATATCCGGAACAATCGTATTACGCATTCTGACATAATCGGCAACCAGCTTTTCCATAATAAAGTCCATAGCCTCGACTCTGGCGGTAAAGCGCCCGATAGGCTCAATATCACTGTCGTATTTATTAAGCACCATAAACCGCGGCGTCGTATTCACCTGTGGCGGCAAAAGGTAAAGAATAGATGACAGAATCATAGTCGCGCACATACTGATCACCGAGGCAATAGTCATAATTCTGGCGGTGTGCAGATAGCGCCTTTCGGGCATTGCGGGAACATGGACCTTTGCCGGATAAGCCCCAAGGAGATCGTTGGACCTTCCCTCGGTCAAGTTCAAAATAAGTTTTAAAAACCTAGAAGTACCACCCATTAACGACCTCTGCCTTTTCCTTTTTTAGCTTTGGATTTTACCTCGGCGCGCTTAATGCTCTTGACATGCTTGATATTAAACCAAGAAAAAATAAAAATCACCAAGATATTTAACACGATTAAAGGTATTAAAGCGCTTTGCAACAATTCATCAAAATTGATTTTTGAGATTTTATCCAACGAGATTTTTTCCAAAGTCAATTCGCTGACATCTCTGTTACCGGCACCGTTTTTCCTGCTCCAGTTAAAGGTTTTTCCGGCTTTTATATGATTATAGACTTGCGCTAACTCATATAAAGCTTTTTCATCGCCCTCACCGCTTCTTCTTAATATCCACACATTATCGGCTTCTTTCTCGGCGTCATCACCGACATTTAAGCTGTCATCATTAACATAACCGGTTTTAAAAATCGCCTTTGGAATACCGGCCTTAGCCGCCATTATATAGTATTTTGCGGCCTTTTCGCCGTCTGCCCCTGCGAACTTTTCATCTTCGTATATCTCGGCAAGTTTTAAAGCCGCATAACCCGAGCCGCCATCGGCCGCTTTTTCAAGCAAAGCCAGCGCTCTATCCATATCTTTGTTCACCAAGACTCCGTCCGCATAATACCCGCCCAACAAGTATTGAAAGAAAGGCTTGCCGGCATCGGCGGCTTTGGTATAAATGCCGATTGCTTTATCGTTATCTTTAACCGTCCCTATGCCCTCAATATACATACGCCCAAGCATAAATATGCCGCCCGGATTGCCTTTTTTGGCCGCCTTTGCAAAGGAATTAAAGGCACCCTCATCGTCCAAGGGTATCCCGCGCCCGTAAAGATACATGACACCCAGTTCAAAATCCGCCCTGGCATCACCTTCATCGGCGGCCTTTTGAAAAGCTTTAAACGCCTTTGCAAAATCGCCGTTTTCATAAAGTTCGGAAGCTACATTATAGTAATTGCTATTTCCAGCATTGCCGATAAAAGGTAAACCTGCCGCCACAAAGCACAAAAGCGCAAATCCGAAAAACCTTTTAAACATTTTCACCATCATGTCACACTCACGCCAAAAACATACTTATTCGTATATATCTCATCACCGACTCTTTTTCCAGCACTAAATCAAATCTATTGCCGCTTTTATCGCCTTATCAACGCCCGTAAAAACTTCGCTTACATTTTGCGCCAACATATAGCAGGGAGTGGTGACAATCTTGTTTACCTTATCCACGGTAATCTCGGTAGCACTTTTACTTTCGGGTGTTCCGCCCATTTTGGCAATAGCCTCACCCACCGTTTCATCATTGCCGACGGTAACAACGCTTCCTTTAAGCACCCTTGCGACCAGCACCGGAGCTATACACAAAGCGACAATAGGTTTGCCGAGTTCATGCGTCTCAAGTATAGCTTTTTTAACATCACTATTAACCTCACAATCCACACCTTGATAGGCAAAGGAGCAAAGGTTCTTAATCGCTCCGGCCCCGCCCGGAAAAACCAAAATATCAAAATCGGCGGGATTGTATTCCCTAAGGTCCTTTATATTACCTCTGGCAATTCTTGCCGCCTCAAGCATAACCCTGCGTTTCGCCCCCGTAGGAGCGCCCGTAAGATAATTCACTTCGTCAAAAGTAATATCCGGAGCAAAACATTGATACTCTCCGCCCGCATTGCTTATCGCGAGCAAAGCCGAAACGGACTCGTGTATTTCGCTTCCGTCTTTCATTCCCGCGCCCGAAAGCACAACGGCAAAAGCAAGCTTTCCTGACATGCCAACCTCCCTAAAACATTTTTCTTTACTTTAAGGTTAAAGCATACTAATCAAAACTCAAACAAAAAACAGCAAAAGGATAAGAAAAAAATGACAGCAGAAATGAGCTTACTTGCAAACGGTATTCGTGTTGTGACGGATACCATGAAAGATGTTGAGACCGTATCTTTAGGCATGTGGGTAGACACGGGCTCCCGTAGCGAAACCAAGGAGCTAAACGGCATCTCGCATGTTATAGAACATATGGTTAGCAAAGGGACAAAGACCCGCACCGCCAAACAAATATCCGAGGAGATTGAAAACATCGGCGGCATCATGAATGCCTATACTTCCCATGAAGAAACCGCCTATTATGTCAAAGTTTTAAAAGGTGATGTAGAGCTTGCCACCGACATCACCGCCGACATTCTTTTAAACCCGACATTCATATCCGAGGAGCTGGAAAGGGAAAAAGGCGTAATAATCCAAGAGATAGGCATGCATTACGACGATCCCGAGGACCACGCCTTTAACCTTCTCCAACAACAGGCGTTTAAGGACCAAGCCATTGGCTGGCCCGTCATAGGCACCGCCGAGAACATCAAAAGCTTTACCAGCGCCTCGCTTAAAGAATTCATGAGCAAACAATACTTCGGCTCTCGCATGGTATTTTCCGCCGCCGGTAACATCTCCCACGAGGAAAATGTCAAGCTTATAGAAAAATATTTCGGCTCCGTTCCCAAAGACGGCGCGCCTTTACCTACCAACCCCGCCCGATACATCGGCGGAGAGATAAAGCAATCCCGCCCGATTGAACAGGCGCAAATTATCTTGGGTTTTGAGGGCTTAAGCAGCAAATCCGACGACTACTTCGTTCTGGGCGTGCTCAATACTATCTTGGGCGGTGGCTTGTCCTCTCGCCTTCATCAAGAAATAAGGGAAAAGCGAGGCCTGGTATACTACACATGCTCATTCAACTACGCCTTTGACGATACGGGACTATTCGGCATATACGCGGGCACAGGCAAAGAAAGCGTCCCCGAACTGATACCCGTAGCCATAAATGAAATAGGTAAAATCACAAAGGAACTTGTAAGCGACGAGGAAATAAACCGCGCCAAAACGCAATTAAAGTCGCACATTTTAATGGCAAGCGAAAGCACTTCGGCAAGATGCGACAAGAACGCACGCAAGACCTTGCTTTTCGGCAAGCCCCTTTCCATGGCTGACAGCGTCGCAAAGATTAATGCCGTCACCAAAGACGATGTTCAAAAGCTGGCGAACAAAATATTTAGAAGCAAGCTCACTCTTTCTACACTGGGAGCAATTGAGAAAACCCCTTCCTATGAAGAGATTACCGAAGCTTTAAGCGTTGCCCTGGTATAAAGTAAGGAAGGACGGATCGACCCCTATTCTCTCCATGGCGGCATTCCACTTTTTCGCAAAGGGCACATTGAAAATCAAATCTTCGTCGGCATCAACCACCAACCAAGAATTGCCTTTCATCTCTTCCTCAAGTTGCCCCGGCTCCCAACTTGCATAACCAAGAGCCACCATTGCCGACTTAGGCCCTCGCCCTGCCGCGATTGCGCCCAAGATATCCAAAGTTGAAGTAATGGCTATTCCGTTTTTAATTGAAAGCGTTGAGGACAAGAAATAATCAGCCGAGTGAATAACAAATCCTCTGGTACTTTCAACAGGTCCGCCGAATATAACATCGGGGCGATATTTTATCTTATCGGGTTCGACTTTGATATTAAGGTGCGAAACAAACTCATCAAACTTTACCGGCACTAAAGGACGATTTATCACCAGCCCCATAGCCCCTTCTTTAGCGCAAGCGCATAAGAATATCAAAGAGCGATCAAAACGCACATCCTCTATTCCGGGGACTGCCACCAAGCATTTACCCGCCAGCGAAATAGACTCAGTCTTCTGCACATGTCCTTTTTTATCGGTTCTAATAATTTTACTGCCCTTACCAGCCATAAAAATATCCTCTACCTTTTTCAAAATATGATGTTATAATTTAAACATTATTTGAGTAAGAGTAAAGGCGATATGAAAGGAAAACCTGATATATGGGTGTTTGACGACGGCAGAGCGGGAACATTCAATCAAGCGCTCGCAGTTGCCGAAGCTTTGCCTTTCCCCTTTGTTATCAAAAAGATAGAATACACACCGTTTGCCAAGCTTCCCAACTTTATCAGAGGAAGCGGCAAAATCGGTATATCCGAAAAAACTATAAAAACTCTACTAAAAGATAGGGAAAAACTTCCCGACATCATCATTACCGCCGGCAGAAGGTGCGCTCCCTTGGCTCGTCATATCCGCAAACTTTCGGGGGGAAAAACGCAAATAGTCCAAATTATGTATCCCGGGCGCATCGGACTTTCCGACTTTGCTCTGGTCGTAATTCCCGGACACGATAACCTTAGCATAGCATCAAAAGAGAATGTCCTTGAGATTACCGGCGCCCCTCACCGCATATCGGAAAAGGTGCTGCGCGATGCCACAAAAAAGTGGCACAAGATTTTTGCAAAATACCCTCGTCCCATCACCGCGGTTATCGTCGGAGGCTCCACCAAGAACCGCACCTTTACCGATGCCATGGCGCAAGAATTAACCTCCGGCATTAACAAGCTTATAGGCAGGGGAAGCAAAGAGGGCAAAGGAACAATTCTCTTAACCACTTCTCGCCGCACGGGCACATCTCAAGAAAACATCATCACAGAAAATCTTCCCGATGCTAAATACATTTATAAGTGGGGCGACAAAGGCGAAAATCCCTACTTTGGCTTTTTGGCGCTGGCAGACAGAATTGTGGTGACAGGCGATTCCGTATCAATGTGCTCGGAGGCTTGCTCGACCTCGGTCCCCGTTTACATTTACGACAACCCCAAACTCATTACCAAAAAGCACCGCCGCTTTTTGGATGAGCTATATAGTCAAGGGCGCGCAAGGCCCCTTTCCCTAACTCTTGAACAAGCATCGGAAGAATGCGCTTGCCGGATATTAAACCCCGCCTGTCAGATAGCAAAAAGGGTTGAAGCTATAGTCCTAAAGCAAAGTGAAGAGAAAAAGGGAAAATAAAGTAAAGAAAGGAAGAAATAATCATGGATAATCGCATCGCCGTTTTAATCCCCTGTTACAATGAAGAAATGACCATCACCAAGGTTGTCTCCGATTTTAAGAAATACCTGCCTGATGCCGTCATATATGTTTACGACAACAACTCCAAAGATAAAACCGCGGCTCTTGCCAAGAAAGCCGGAGCCATTGTCCACAAAGAACCGAACCAAGGCAAAGGATATGTTGTGACTCGCATGTTTGCCGACATTGATGCCGATGTTTATGTCATGGTTGACGGCGATGCCACCTATGACGCGTCAAAGGCTCCTTTGATGATTGATACTTTGCTGCAAAACAACCTTGACATGGTAAACGGCGTAAGAATAAGCAAAGAAAAGCAAGCCTATCGCTTCGGTCATCGGTTCGGCAACCGCCTTTTAACGAAAGTTTTAAGCCTGACCTGCGGGTGCCAAACCCCGGACATGCTATCGGGATACCGCGTTTTTTCCCGCCGCTTTGTAAAGAGCTTTCCGTGGCAATCCAAGGGCTTTGATATAGAAACAAAGCTCACCGTCTATGCCGCAACGATGAAACTACCCATTGCCAACATTGAGACTCCCTACTTCTCTCGCCCCGTAACATCGCCAAGCAAATTAAATACTTACAAGGACGGAGTCCTGATACTCTCCACCATTTTCCTCATGATGAAAGAAGAACGCTCTTTCCTGTTTTTCACCATAATATCGGGCTTGCTCGCATTGCTGGCGCTGATTTTGGGCATTCCCCTCATTACCGAGTATCAAGAAACGGGACTGGTATCGCGCATACCCACCGCGATCATAATCGTAGGCCTTTCCACCCTTGCCCTGCTTAGCTTTGTTTGCGGCTTAATTCTGGACACCGTGTCCAAATCGACCAAAGAAAACCGAAGGCTTAAGTACCTGTCCCACACTCCGTCAAAATAGGTTAACCCTATAAAGCATAAAGCCGGACTTCTCTCCCGTTTTCGCTTCGGGCACGGGCACAAGCCAACTTGGCACCCCCTCGCCCGTGTATATTTTCCCGTATAGCTTATCGGTATTTTCCTTTGGGTCTTTATAGTATTTATCATCATACTGCAAAGGCAAAAACAAATCTGTCACCTTATGCTTTAACAAAAGCTTTTTTGCCTCATCCATATCCGTGGCAAAGAAGATGTCGTGCGTGTCGATAATGCCCTCTCTGTTACGATGATAGGGAGTGCCGACAACTTTTCTTCCCGTATTCCACATCACCTCGGGGCCAAGGAAAGCATCGGTAAGAACCGCTCCGTCCCGACCTGCCAAAAAGGGATATAAAAAGAAGATATCCACCTTTTGCTCATCTTTATTATTTTCCTCGTTAGAAAAGAACTTAGAGTTCATAATCTGCTCTTCGTTCAAAGACGCAAATAGCGCCGCGTCAGGACAAAGCAAAGCGGCAAAAAAGACCATCAGCATAAATCCCATGACGCTGTCAGGCACAGGCGCTTTCTTGCTCTTATAAAAGCCGGAAACTTTCAGCCTATACCCGACGAATAAGGCCAGCGGGAAAACTGCCAGAACCGCGGCATAAACCGCAAACCTTACCGCATAGGCCGTAAGCATTGTATAGCCGAGCAAAAGCACCGCAATAAAAACCAGCACCTTTTTATCAAAGGCTTGCTTGCGTAAAAGCTCCCACAGGACCCCTAAAGAAATAAGAGGGACAAACAGGAAAATAAAGAAATCGACCGCCGTCAAAACCGAGCGGAGCTCGGACACTCTATGCCCCCATATCTCATACAAATACGCATCTATCGGCGAAACCAATATCCCTTTCCCGAAAAGGCAAAGCACAATCCCCGCTATGGCAGCGCCGGCACATAAAATCGCACAGGTTTTCGCTTTAAAGGAAACAAGGTTAAGTCGCTTAAACAGCATAAGCGCAAGCAAACCAAGACCTGCAATGGTAACTTGCAAAACGGATAGGCGCCCGTTATCGGCGAACCCATACCCTTCAAACGGAGGGTTAACCAAAACGGCCAGAGTAATTGTGCCCAAAAACGCGGCGGTAAATGATATTAAAGTATCAATAGCCCCTTTTTCTCCCCACCAAAGCCAAAACAGACCGAATGCCGCGCATATAAGAAAAGTGAACAAAAGTCCTTCTGCCGCGATAAAAGACATCAAGCCGCATAAAACACCCGCCAGCACAATCTGCCTTTCCCTCTTATCCTTTAAAAAGCCCAGGATCAGAGCAACCGTTACGACCGCAAGCAGCGCCAACAGCGAATGGTGATCGGGCCTTCCCCAAGCAAAAATAAAATGCACCGGCATTTGAATGGCAAATACCACCAGCGCAAAAATCCTGGGCAATAAAGAAGTATAAGGGCGCAAGGCATAGACGATTGCCACGGCAGTCAATACCGCTATTATCGGAGAAAAATACATTCCCGCATAAAAAATACTGTCGCGTATATCCAGCACAAAAAACAGCGGAAGCGCCATACCAAGCCAAAGAACATCAATCAACCTTGTCCAATGCAACACCTCACCGAAAGGATAATTTGATTGCAAGAATAAAGTCTCGCTCCACTCTTTGGTATTTATCAAATCAATAATCCTGAGCGCGCGCATATAGTTATCGGTATCTTTATACGCAAAGTCAAAACCGACCAAAGCGGATAAAGCCGCCAAAGTCATAGCCGCTATAACCAGCAACACTTCATATTTAAGCACAAACTTTTCCATCTTTCCCGCCGGACTTTTCCCTAAAACAAACAATCCATTTTGTCTTGCCTTACATGCAAAATCACGAAGCCGGAATCCCTGCTTATCGACTCATCTTCTTCTAGCCAGCAAGGAAGATTTTTCCCGGTAATAATCCTGTAGTAAAACCTGTTTTTACTTAAAGGAGCGGGAGAGTAATAATTGCTGTCCACTTCCGAGAAGAAAACAACATCCGTAACTTTATGCTTTAGAATTAGCTCTTTGATTTTTTCATCATTAGAGGCAAAGAACATATCGTGCGTGTCCCTGATTCCTTCTACATTGCGATGATAAGGTGTGCCGACAACGGGTCTTCCCGCCTTCCACATAATCTCGGGGCCTCTGAAAGTATCGGCAAGCACCGTGCCTTCGCCTCTGGCCAAAGCCGACATAAACACCGTTTTTTCCACCTTTGAGGACACGCCGGAGCCAATCCAAACTAAAACCATTAAAGAAATAAGAAAGACATACAAAAACACCAATCCGACCGCAAAAGCAACAAGTCCTTTTTGCACAAAACCGGAATAAGAGTGATATTTGCTTTTTATTTTCTCATAAAGGCCGGCTCTGCTAAGCCAAATGTGCAAAACGAAAACGACTATGAACACCGCAAATGTGGCGGCATAAGGCGCGAACCGAACTCTTATTATCGTAAGCACCGTATATAAGGCAAGCGGTAAAAAGATAAACATGAACGGCTTTAACCAGTCCTTTGGAATAGCCCTAAAAATCAAAAACAAAATTGCAATTGCCACCGCCAGCAAGGCAAGGTAGGAATTAGTCCAAAACAAAATTGAACCGAAATCCGTCCCGAACATCTCTACCACTCTGAAAAGCCATATCGACTGGATTTCCGTAGCAATCGGCGGCGAGAATAAAACATCAACGCCGAACACCTGCAAAGTTACCAAAAATGATAAAGAGGCGAATAAAAAGGCATATAAAACGCGGTTAACAATCGTCTCCGTAAGCCCTTTTTTATCCAAGCCGCCCAGCAATGCAAAGCTGCCAAAAGTCAGCAAAGTAATAAATACCGTCAGAATCGAAAGCCTGCCGTTATCGGGGAATAAATAACCTTGAAAAGGCGGATTAACAATCCAGGCAAACAGCACCACAAGAAAGACCGCCCCCGAGAAATACTTTAAAGTCCCAAGCGTCTCAAGTCTAAAGAGCCATAAGAAAAACAAAGTCGCAAGCACGGCATAGTAGAACAAAAGCCCTTCTGCCGCCACCCATATCATCATGCCGGACGCCGCGCCCGCCATAATTATTTGCCACCGTTTACCCTCGGCAAAGAACCTTAAAGCGCAAGCAATCGTCCCCAGCGATAACAGTGCCAACAAAGAGTGATGATCGGGTCGAGTAAAGGAATATATGGAAATCAGCGGAACCTGCAATAAAAACAGCACAACCACCAAAAAGCGCAAATAGGAATTGAGAAAAGGCCTAAGTCCCCATACTATCAACAAGCATGACAACACATTTAACACGGGCGATAACAAATAACCGGAATATAAAAGCGCCTCTTTGACATCAAAGAAAAGCATCAGCGGATACGCCAAAGAAAGCCACAATAAATCCATCGGTCTGGTCCAATGCAAAATCTCTCCGAAGGGGTAATTTGATTGAGCAAAAGGCACTTCCGCCCATGAAAAATCCTCTATCAGATTTTTTATTCTTAACGCCCTCATATAAGTATCGGTATCCGCAAAGCCGTCCATGGCACCGCCAAGTTGCCAAGCTATGGCAGCGAACACCCCGCCCAGCAAAAGCACTACGAATAAAGCCACAAACGGCATTTCATATTTTTGATAAAGATTTTTTCTCATACTTGCGCACCTGTTAGATATCAAAACAACGGGTATATTTATATCCCGCTTGTTTTAAAAAGCAAACCCGAAAATCAAGACGCAAAGAACAAAAAAGGCTTGGTGCCTCGGGAAAATATGCTATATTGGGGGAGTAAAAAAGAATGCCGAAGCTACCAAGCTTAATTAGATTTATAAAGTCCAATTATGAATTATTAGTTAACGAAAATAAGATTTTTTTTATTTTTGCAAAAAACTGGTGCCGCTGGTGAGAATCGGACTCACGACCCCGCCCTTACCAAGGGCGTGCTCTACCACTGAGCCACAGCGGCGACAAGAGCTTGAAGGAAGCAAAACATACCTAATCGCAGAAAAGATTGCAAGAACTTTTTATTTATTCCGAAACCCCCGGCAAAACCCCAGGCAAAAAGCCGCAGAATCAAAGCTTTTCCTTGGCATGATAAAGCTTATAGTATGCACCCTTCTTGGCGATAAGCGTCTTATGCGTCCCCTCTTCCACGATTTGCCCCTTGTTTATCACAATAATTTTATCGGCATCGTGGATAGTGGAAAGCCTGTGTGCAATAACAAAAACCGTCCTGTCAACCATCAAGTTGTCCAGCGCCTTTTGCACAATCGCCTCGGATTGATTATCAAGCGCGGAAGTAGCCTCATCCAAAATGACAATAGGCGCATTTTTAATAAACGCTCTGGCGATACCGATTCTTTGCTTCTGCCCACCGGAAAGCAAAATCCCGCGCTCGCCTATATCGGTATCTAAACCGTCCGGCAAAGAATCTACAAACTCTCGCAAACAAGCATTATCAACCGCGCGGTTTATTTCCTCTTCGGTAGCGTCAAGCTTACCCATAATAATGTTATCCCGTATTGTGCCGGAGAAAAGGAAATTATCTTGGAACACCACGGCAATATGATTGCGTAGCGAGGTTATATCCATGTCCCTGACATCCACGCCATCAATCAAAATCTCGCCTTTTGTAACATCGTAAAAGCGCGGCAACAGATTAACAAAGGTAGTCTTGCCGCCACCGGTCGCCCCCACTAAAGCAACCGTTTGCCCGATTTTTATACAGGCATTTATATTTTTAAGCACTGTTTTGCCGCTTTTATAGGCAAAGGAAACATTCTTATACTCTATCGCCTTACGGAACTTATCGATAAACACGGGATTTTCGGGGCTGGTAATAAGCGGATTAGTCTCGAGCACCTCAAACACCCTTTCCATGGCCAACAAGGACCCTTGCAAAGAAGTATAAGTATTTCCGATGGCTTTAATCGGCGTGTAAAGCATAAGCAGCGCGGCGATGAAAGACACAAAATTACCCGGAGTAATAACACCTGTTACAATCAAATAACTTCCATACCAAACCACTATGGCAATCCCGACGGCAATCAAAACATGCATCAAAGGCGACACCAGTCCCGTCCTTTTCACGATTTTCATTTGCAGGCGAAACATCTCTGCCAAGTTTTCCTTAAACCTGTCATATTGGTATTTATAAAGGTTATAGGACGACACTACTCTGTTGCCGCTGTAAGCTTCGTTATACTTTGTAGACATGGAACTTGCAGAGGTAACCGTTTGCTTCGTGGCCTTGCGTATCCTTTTCCTCACCTTTGATAAAGGGAAAAAGGCGGCGAGCAGAAAAACAACGCCGATAATCGCAAGCTGCCAAGAGTTATAAAACAAAACACCGACCAGCGCCACCGAAGAGAAGAAGCGCGTCGTGAATCCCTTGACATTGCTTACAAGCCCCGCACAAGCAGTATCCGCATCTCCGGAAAAGCGCACCAAAACCTCACCCGATTTTGCATTATCAAAAAACTCAACATCATTATGCACTAATTTGATATAGAGCTTTTTCTTCAAATCGTTGGTAATTTTCTGCCCGACCCAAGCATTAACATACTTTGCAAGATAAGTAAGCACCCCTTGCAACAAGCTGAACAAGATTATCAAGATAGGAATATAAGAAGCGGATCTGGCGCTTTTTTCAATCAACACCACATCCATATAAGGCTTAAGCGCCCACGCAATGACCGCATCAAGCGCACCCACCGGCACCGTAATCAGCACGCCGAGCAAAGCCATTTTCCAATAAGGCTTAACAAAGGGCCAAATCTTCTTTGCGTGCACTATCGTAAAGGAAGTGTTGATAACATTCTTTGCTTTTTTAAACATTAACTTACTCATACCAATAAAAACACCTTTGTTACTAAACTCATAATGCTTTTTTTGCAAGCCTAACTTTCTTCGTCGTCGGTTACCACGGCGATTTCTTTGGTCGTCTTGGCTCCGAGAGTTTTCAAAGTTTTAGTAAGAGACAAAGCACTCCCGCGCCCGTCCTTAAGCTTGTTCATTGCTTCATTATAATTTTTAGACGCCGCCGTAATAGACGCCCCCAGCCTTTCCATATCCAGCACAAAATTAGCAATTTTATCGTAAAGGCTACCACCCACTCTGGCGATTTCCTGCACATTCCTGCTTTGCTTTTCAATCCGCCAGATACTCTCGACCGTGCGCAATATTGCCAAGATAGACGACGGCGTTGCAATCGCTATATTTTTCTTATAGGCATATTCATAAAGCGAATTATCCTTTCGCACCGCGTCAATATAAGCACTTTCAATCGGGACAAAGATAATCACATAGTCCAAAGACACGCCTTTAAGGAGCTTTTGATATTCCTTGGAAGAAAGTTCATCAATATGATTTTTAAGGCACTTTATATGACTTTTTAAATACTTGTCCTTGGACTCTTCATCTTCCGCATTAGCATATTTTACATAGTCATTTAAAGACACTTTGGCATCAATAATGACATTGCGCCCCTGCGGCAAAGAAACGATTGCGTCGGGTCTTAAATTATTATTTTCCTCGCCTTTAAAATTACTTTGCAATTCAAAATCAATTCCTTCCCCTAAGCCCGAAAGCTCCAAAGCTCTGGAAAGTTGCAGTTCTCCCCAATCCCCGACGATTTTCTTATTTCCTTTAAGCGCGGCAGATAAATCCTGTGCATCTTTTGACAGCGCCTTGTTAAGGTTGAAAAGGTTTTTAAACTGCTCATCAAGACGGCTTTTACTGGCGATATTGTCTTCATGAACATTTTCCACCTTAGCCCTAAAGTCGGATATCTGTGCTTTAAAAGGCTCCAAAAGATCGCCCAGCGACTTTTTTTGCGCCGCATTGAATTGCTCGGTCTGAATTTTAATAATTTCTCCCGAGATATCTTTAAACTGGAGCAAAAGAGCCTCTTTATTCTTCTCTAATTCCTTATATCTCTCGTCCATATATTGCTTTTGATTATCCATATCCGATCGCAAAGAGGCATTCTCCACCTCAAGCTCACTGTTCCTTTGCGACAGTTCAAGAATAGAGGCTTTATCCTCTGCGGCTTTCGCTTCCATTTGCGCAAAAACCGCCTCTATCTTGGCATTTTCCACTTCAAGCTCTACTCGCCGCTTTTCTAATTTCACATACCTGTCTTGGTATTTTTTGGATTGGGAAAAGCCCCAAACGGCAACCGCCGCCAAAAGCACAAACAAACCGACCATAAGTATAATTTCCGACATTTTCTTTCCTTTTTAAAGCACCAAGGCATACAATATACACCACCGAAAACGCGCTGTCACATCTTTTAAATCCCACGCCTATCAGTTCACATAAAAAAGCAGAGATTAGAAAATCCCTGCTTTTATTTGATATACAAAAAAGGAATTAAACAAGCTTAATGTTACAAGCGGCAGTTTTGCCTCTTTCATTAGTAACATCATAAGAAACCTTATCTTTTTCGTTTAATGTTTTTAATCCCGAAGCCTCAACGGCAGAGATATGAACAAAAACATCTGCGCCTTTATCGTCTGGAACAATAAAGCCGTAACCTTTTGTGGGATTAAACCACTTAACAGTACCTATGGACATTAAAATATACTTTCAAAAAAAATAAAACAAACGACCGAGATTTTACCTCAATAAACGGAAGCGACGCTTCCACGGCAACCCTCTTGTCGCAACAAGGTCATACTAGCCTTATCAAATTGAAATAGCAAGAAAAATATACTAGTTAAACAACTCGCCAATATCAGCAAGCCTCTCCTCGGCACCAAATGGCATATTCAAGACAAAAACACCGGAGCCCTTAATCCCTTCGGCATTTTTTAAGGCAGAAAAAGTCACTTCATTGCTATAAGTCTTAGGCAGCCCCATATCCGCGAGCTTCGCCACCATATCCTTATGATACCCTTCTTTTAAAACAGGATACCAGAGCATCACTACCGCCGTTTCCCACTTTTTGTGCAGCTTTGCTATAAAGCTTACAACCTTGTCGTATTCCTCTTTGACTTCGTAACTGGGATCTATCAAAACAAATCCCCGAGAGGGATTAGGCGGCCGCCGCGGTGCCAGCGCCAACACTCCCTCATAACCGTCTCTTTTATGCGTATGCACATTTTTAAAGTCAAACATCGTATGATGAAGAGCCGCATATTCTTTAGGGTGCAGTTCCATAAGATTAAACTCGTCCTCATCTCGCAAAAGTATCCTTGCCAGCATTAAAGAGCCGGGATAGAAATCCTTACCCAGTATCTTTTGCACTTTTTCAACCGCGCCCAGGTAGTCCTTATTTAGCAAGTGCCGCTTATGCTCAAGGCAATCAATAATGCCGAGCTTTGCCTCTCCGGTTTTAATTGCCTCCTCGGACGACAAGTTATAAAGCCCCCTCCCCGCATGCGTTTCCATATAGGATATAGGCTTATCTTTCGCCTTCATGGCAGTAAGCAAAACCGCCAAAACCGTATGCTTGTGAACATCTGCCAAGTTTCCTGCATGATATATGTGTTGATATGAAAGCATAAAAGCCCTTTCTCTCGCTTATGAAACGCTCATGAAAATAGTATTAAAAAAACCAATTGACAAGGAGAGATATTTTAATGTATAAAGTCCTTCCTTTCCGAATTTTTAAGGAAAAGATACTTGTCGCGGGGTGGAGCAGCCCGGTAGCTCGTCAGGCTCATAACCTGAAGGTCGTTAGTTCAAATCTAGCCCCCGCAACCAATTTTATTTAGTAAAATCAACCGCCTCGGCGGTTTTTCTTTTACCCTTCACCATCACTTCGCGGGTTACCTTATAAGCATCGCCAACAAATCATCTTTTGCGATAAGCTTAAGCGCCTTTTCCATAACACCCTTTTGCGACAAAACGGTATAGTAGTTCTTTTTTATAGCAGGCGCCAATTCCAAAGCCTCAATCACTTCCGCTTTTACCAAAGGCTTCTTGCTTACGAAATCAACAAATCCCGTGGCCAGCAAGGCGTGCCTGACCGTATCAAGGTAATCATTTTTCTGTAACAAGGCACACAAAAGCGTAGCCACTCCGACTTGGATTCCGTGAGCCCTAGGCTCTTTTGCCACCTTATCCAAAGCATGAGAAATAAGATGCTCCGAGCCGCTCGCGGGCCTTGAAGTTCCGGCAATTTCCATAGCAATCCCCGACACTAAAAGCGAATTGGCAAGGCTTTTTTGGAATACCTCGGAATGAATGTCCGTTAAGTGCTTCGCCATCAATAAGTCCAAAGAATTATATGCCATTAACGAAGCAAAATCATTATACTTGGCGAGGCCCATTTTAGCGGCCTTTTTCCAATCCCAAAGAGCCGTAATTTTGGAAATCATGTCACCAAAGCCCGAATACAAGGCCTCGTCGGGACTATTTTTTATCACATCCAAATCAATCACCACTCCGAAAGGTATGGCGGTTTTTATGGTCTTGCGCACGCCATCGAAAGTCAGAGAAGTTAAAGGGCTGCAAAAGCCGTCATTAGAAATGGAAGTCGGCACGCTGATATAAGGCACTTTGAGCAAATAAGAAATGAGCTTCGCCACATCTAACGCCTTGCCACCGCCAATGCCTAGAATCGCATCAACTTCGGGCAAGGCAAAAGCGCTCTCGGTCGCACCTTCAAAAGCAATGGAAGAAACATCTTGCTTATATAGCACTTTTATTTTGTTTTCCTTAAAGCCCTCATAAAGTTTTGCTCCTAATAAATCCTCTATTCCCGAGCCGAAAAATATCGCCACATCATTCATATTTTTATCGCTCAGATATTTGCCGATTTTGGCAGTCTTTCCCGTTCCTATCTTCAAAAGATAAGGAATGCTGATTTGCCTGTTTTGATATATCGGATAAACCATTTTAGACCTCCATGATAAAATCAAAAATATCCTTAAAAGAGCCTAAGACCTTAGCCTTAACACCGGCTTCGCGACACTTTTCCAAAAGCGCGCTTCGGGCAAAAACTACATCTGCCAGCTTCGCCGCTTCAAAATCAACTTTGCCATCACCGGCAAAAAGCACAAAAAAGCCATCGTCCTTTAAACCTCGCACTACCTTTGCTTTAGACACCCCCACGGCATCATCAAAATAAAAGGAATCCAAAGAAGGCTTAATCATTTTTAGTCCCGTTTCGGGACTATACTCTCCGCCGTTGGCAATCAATTTAACATCGTATTCCGATAAAAGACCACCGATTTTCCTTTTTATATAGTAATCCGACCCCGCGCTCACGATATAAACGGGAATGCCTTTTTCCCTGCACAAAGAAATAACCGAGGCGAAATCCTCGTCAACTTCAATCGTATCAATTAACGCATCAAACTCTTTCTTGCCTGCTCTGACCTTTCCGAATATAGAGGCAAGAGCGTCAAAATGATCCATTTTCCCCGCCAAATAATCATACCAAGGTTGCAAATCCTTTTCCTTAAAATAAGCATCAATCGTCACATGGAAAAAATCATTACGGGAAATAGTGCCGTCAAAATCCGTTACAAACGCAATTTTCTTCATAAAAATCCTCTATTAAAACAGTCCTAAAATACCAAAAGTCGGTGAACTATAAAATATAACCTTTATTATAAGCAATACAAACTTGTCACTACCCGAACAAAGATGCTATAGTATCCCTGCTAAAAAAGTTTTAGCAAACCATACCGCATACGGAATAAAGATCGGGACAAGCGATGCAAATTGAACAAACTGCCGAGAATAACAAAGTAACCATAACGCTTCGCGGCGATTATATTGCTTGTAACAACGCCCCCTCTCCCTCACACTTTATTGCTGACCTAAAAGAGAAAAACATAAACAAAGTAGTTTTTAGCGCCAAAGAATTAGGAGCTTGGGACAGCTCCCTGGTGGTATTTTTATTTTATCTTGCGAAGCTGGGAAATGCCGCCGACATAGACATTAATTTAAAGACATTGCCAAAGAACCTGGAACGCCTCATAAATCTGGCGCTTAAAGTGGACAGGAAGCCGCAAAGCAAACACTTATCAAGACTTCCTTTTCTTGAATCACTGGGTGAACATACGCTTGTAATCATTGAAGCTTCTTTAAAAAGTATCCGCTTTGTCAAAGGCATTTTGAAATCGTTCGTGCGTTTTTGTAAATCAAAAGCGATTATGCGCAAAGTTGACTTTCTGTTTGCGCTTGAAGATTGCACTTATAAGGCTGTCGGCATCGTGTCACTGGTAAGCTTTATGGTCGGGCTGATTTTAGCCTTTGTCGGGGCAATACAATTAAAAGCCTTTGGAGCGCAGATATATGTAGCCAGCCTTGTTGCCATAGGAATGCTGCGTATCATGGGCGCCATTATGATGGGCATAATTATGGCCGGCCGAACCGGAGCTTCTTATGCCGCTACCATAGGCACTATGCAGGTAAATGAGGAAATAGATGCACTCAAAACTATGGGCATACCTACATCTGATTTTCTGGTAATACCACGCATTACCAGCCTGATTATTGCCATGCCTTTCTTGACTATCCTTGCGGACATTATGGGCATATTGGGCGGAGCGGCCGTCGGCATAACAATTCTTGGCATATCGCCGCAGGAATACTGGCAATACACGCGTGACGCTCTGGCCTTTAATGACTTTTTCGTAGGGCTTTTTTACAGCATAGTTTATGGATTTATCATTGCCGCATGCGGCTGCTATTACGGCATAAATTGCGGCCGCGATGCTGACAGCGTCGGTATAGCAACCACCAGAGCCGTAGTCTCTGCCATCGTATGGATGATTGTAGCAACCGGCATACTTACGGTCATTTTTGAGGTGTTGGGAATATGACGAAAGACGAGCACGAGCAAAGCGGCAAAAGCATAAAAATAAAAGCAACCGACATTTCCGTCGCATACGGCGATTTTGTCTTGCTTGAAAATGCAAGCTTTGAAGTCAAAGAGCGCGACATTTTCATCATCATGGGCGGCAGCGGATGCGGCAAGAGCAGCCTTTTAAGATGTCTTACGGGGCTTATGCCCCCCGCGACGGGAAGCATTGAAATAAGCGGCGTAGACTTTACTGCGGCAGATCCTTTATCCCGCAATAAAATTATGCAAAAGTGCGGTATCTTATACCAAGGGGGAGCGCTCTTCAGCTCTATGACTTTGGCCGAAAACATCGCCCTTCCTTTAGAGCAATATTCGCACTACTCCAAAAAGATGATAGCAGAGCTTGTATCTTTAAAATTGGCACTGGTAGGGCTTGCGGGATTTGAAGACTTTTACCCCTCGGAAATAAGCGGAGGCATGAAAAAGCGCGCAGGACTGGCAAGAGCCCTCGCCCTTGATCCCGACATTCTTTATTGCGACGAGCCTTCGGCAGGGCTTGACCCCATAAGCTCCAAGCTTCTGGACGATTTGATAATGGAATTGAACCAAAGCCTCGGCACAACTTTTGTAATTGTGACTCACGAACTCGCTTCCATCTTTACTATTGGCACGAATTCTATATTCTTAGACGCCGAGACAAAAAGGATTATGGGCAGGGGCAACCCGCAAGATTTGCTTAAAAACCCGCCCAACGATGCTGTATTTAACTTTTTGACCAGAGGGAAAGACGAAAATGCCTAAACGACCCGACACAAGAAAAATCGGATTATTTATGATCATAGGCTTTGCCTTTTTGATTGTAGTGTTGCTCGTGTCATTCGGTAGCAGATTCATATCAAACGACCGCTTGATAGTGATGCATTTTGATGAATCCATAAAAGGATTAAATGTCGGCGCGCCCGTGCTGCTGAACGGCGTGGAAATCGGCAAAGTAAGTGATATCATCTTAACCACCGATGCCGAGGACATGGACTTTAGCATCTCTGTCTACGCCAGCATCAACGCCAAGAATCACATTCTTTCCGCCGGCTATAAGGACAGACAAGCTTTCCTGGACGACATGATAGCAAAGGGCTTGCGCGCCAAGCTTGCCAACCAAAGCATCTTAACCGGCCAACTGATGATTGAGCTGGTCATTATACCGGATTCCGAAGCCGTGTTTAAAAGCCCCGAAACCGGCAGAAATAAAGATGATGTGCCGGAAATCCCGACCGTTCTTTCACCCATGGGGCAACTATCTCAAGGATTGCAAGACCTGCATCTTAAAGAAAACATGGAAAAAATGACCAAGATTTTGGACAGCCTTTCTGATAATATTATCCCGGAAACAGAGGCTTTACTGACCCACTTAAACGGCATTTTATCCGCCAACAAAGACGCCGTATCGGCATCAGTCATTAACTTCAACGACGCTCTCTTAAGCTTTAAGCAAGGCGCGAAATCGTTCAAGAACTTTGCCGATTACATTGAACAGCACCCCGAAGCCATACTTTCCGGAAAAGGAGAATAACAAATGAAAAAAATCATTGCATTATGTTCTGCCATATTACTTTCGGCTTGCGTCGGCGGCACAAGCAAAGCCCCTAATATTTACAGCCTTAAAACCACGGACAGCGTAAGCACTGCAATCGCCCAAAGCACGGGAACAAGCGCAGGAATCAGCGTCGGCGTCGCCGAAGTAAAAGTGCCGAGTTACATTGACCGGCCGCAAATAATCCTTGTCGAATCCGATGGCATCACTCTCAAAAAATCCGAGTTTGAACGCTGGAGCGAAGACCTTGCCACCTTGGCTCAAAGAACTCTTGCCGGCGACATTTCCGCCTATTTACCCGGCGCTATCGTCAAGCCCAAAAACTTCATAAACGAAAAGTTTGATTTTGTGGTTTATGTAGAAATAAACGACATGACCGGCACATTCGCCGACAAAGCCACTTTGGATGTATGGTGGACGATTGTCGACAGCGACAACAATATGGTGTTTAAGAAGCAAACCAAGATACAAAACGAGCTTGGCGACACTTATACCGACTTTGTCATCGCGCAAAGCAATTTGCTGGATTTGCTTTCCAAAGAAATCGCCACCGAGTTGACAAGGCTCAGTAATCCGCAAGATTAAAGGCAAGTGCCTCACCGCCCCCCCCCTTTTTTTATAAGGGCGGCAAAAATGCTTTCAGGAGCATTAGAACAAAGGCGAACACAAGCGCAAGAGCCGGACATATCACCCACCCAAAAGCTATTCTGCCGAGATATTTGGGCCGAAGCCCCCTCCCCTTTTTCAAAATTGCAATACCGACTACCGCACCTATTACCGCCTCGGAGCTTGATATCGGGACCAAGGGAATGGTCGGCAAATCATGCTCGGACAGGAACTCGTGCAAAGACTGCGATGCAAACAAAAGCATCACCAAGGAGTGGCTCATAACCACGACCCAAGCTGCCATAGGCGTAAGCAAAAACACCTTTTTCCCGATCATATTTATGAGCCTTTTGGAATAGGTAAAAACGCCCAAAGCAATCGCCAGTCCGCCTATTAAAAACAGCTGTCTTTCTGCCGAAAAGACTACATCTTTAAACAGCGTTACATCTTTAAACGGCGACGAGGTAAGAAACACTCCCACGATATTCCCGATATTGTTCGCCCCCAAAGTATAAGCTCCGAACGCTCCAGTAAGAACCAACGCAATACGAATGTATAAATCCTGATAAAGCAAGGGAATGGGAAAATACTTAAGATAAGTTTTAACCAGCGACATCAGGATAATTGCAAATAGCGCCGCTAGAAAAGGACTCGCAACCCAAGATGCCAAAATCTGCAATAAAATGGAAAAATCAACTTCGGAGCCTACAAACAACGCCCAACCTATAATACCGCCCAAAACCGCTTGCGTGGACGAAACGGGTAGCCCCAACTTCACCATCACAAAAATCGCCAGCGCCGCCGCCAAGGCCACCACGAACGCCCCCGACATCGTAGCAACAGAGCCAAGTCCGGCAATGGTGGCAGCAGTCCCTCCGCCGCTGTAAACCGCGCCTAATACTATAAACACCGCACATATAATCGCCGCCGAGGTAAAAGAAAGCATGCGAGTGCCGAGCGCCGTCCCGAACACATTTCCCATATAATTGGCTCCCGACACCCAACCCAAGAAAAGCCCGCTGCTCAAGTAAAATAAAAACACTTGTTTTTACCTCTTACAAATCACAAATACCTTTTGATTGCGTATATGGAAAGCTGATCCGCTATGTCTTCGGAAAGATCGGCAATCGCGTCTATATCATCGCACAACATTCTAAGCTGGATTTTATGACTAAGTTCCATTTTCTTATCATCAAAAATCATTCGTTTAAGCTTTGTGCCGACCATATCGCCCTGCTTTTCAAAAAACATCACCTTGTGAATATGATCGTTTATCTCGGAAGGATTGATAAAGAAAGCCCTGACCGAGCGCACCAAAGCCTCTACCGCGCTAACCGTGCTTTCCACCAATTCCAAGTATAAAGGCGAAAGCGACTCGGCTATTTCCGCTTTTTCAATCGAGAATTGATAAAGTTGTGCCTCAAACATATTGACGACTTTATCCATACCCTCAAGCAATTCCAGCACATCTGCTCGGGATTCCGGTATTAAAGTATGCTCGTAAAGCTCGGTCTCTATATTCCTTCTCAGTTGGTCATTTCGCGCCTCTAACGACGCCATATTGTTAAGCAAAGAAGCAAATTCGTCGCTGTCTCCGTTTAAAAGATAATCATCGACCGCCTTTGCAAAAACTATCGCAGACTCGGATATATTATTCAAAAACTCCGTTATTTTAGCATTTAATTCTTTGGTTTTTTGGAATAAAACGATTTTGCCGCCGAACATTTAATTCTCCTAAATACAATGCATCAAGGCTAGTTTTACTTAAAAACATAAACAAATACTTAAGATATCATCTCTTTTATTAAGCCTTATAAAAACAAAAGGATATAAATAAAACTATTGTATTTGTTTTAAAAGTGTATCAATATCCTAAGTATTGCAGTAAGCAATGTGGTTAGGCATATTTTAGATTTTGGAGATACGGAAATGACTGAAAAGTTGAAAGATGAATACATACGCGAGGCAGCGTATTACATTTGGGAAAAGGAAGGTCGTCCTGAATCTGACGGCTATGAATTTTGGATGAGAGCAATCAAAGAGTTATCTGCTTCGAAAGGCAAAATCGTTGCCGCGGCGAAAAAGGCAGCTGCTCCGGCAAAGCACGCTCCTGCAAAAAAGGCTGTAAAACCTGTGGCTAAACCGGTTGCAGCCCCCAAGCCGACGGGTTCTGTCATAAAGAAAGTTGCAGTAAAGATTCCCGCCAAAAAAGTCCCTGTTTCTCTTGCAAAAAAGAAATAGCGACTTTTTTATAAAACAGAAAGCGCCAAAGGATTTATCCTTTGGTGCTTTCGTTTGTCCGGCACAAGGAAGCTGCACCGTCACCCTTCCCTATTTACTTTTATACGCACCGCTGTAATATGAACGAGTTAAACCAAGTTTAAAGGAGATATAAATGGAATACATCAACTCTCTGATATCGGCCATGCTGAATGCGGGCATCACCATTCCCGCCCTTATGATAGGCTATTATTTATCCCGCAAAGGCATTACCAAATTCATCATTCCGGCCCTTGTTTTGGGTGTCATAGATCACTTGCTGGTAAAGTTGCTTTACATTTTCGAGCTGCAGCAAAGCACCTTTGCACAAATCGGCTCAAAGCTGGGACAGATTGACTGGCTTGGCGTTTTGACCAGAGGCTTTGTGGTAGATGTTGCCGCTTTCTTTGTTGTATCTTTAGCGCTGTTTTTATTTTTAAAGCTCCTTCGCAAAATCAGAATGTAGCGCTACGGCTAAAAAACACTTGAAAATCGGATTGCCTTATAGTATAAAGGCCCCCTGCCGTAAGCCGGCTTAGCTCAGTTGGTAGAGCTACTGATTTGTAATCAGTGGGTCGGGAGTTCGAGTCTCTCAGCCGGCACCATTAAGGTCAATAAGTCAGTGATGAAAGGCTTTAAATGACGCACCCCCAACCTCAAAAGAAGTCACTTCCCAATGAAGTTTTTATAAACCAAAACATAAACTGGCATGTCGCCGGATTGTTTGATAAAGACAGAATCATCGCGGACTTTGTAAAAATTATAACCAACGAGTTTGATAATCCCAACCCGGTCAAATCCGTTTACGGTGCTCCTAATTACCTTTGGAACTCGGAAAGTTTCACCACATATTGCGGTAAGCCCGAAATCGAAATGACTTTAAGCACCTTTGAACGCGAACGGATTCCGGCGTTTTTAACCTTCACCAACATAAGATTAGAGCAAAAGGACTTAGCGGATCCTTCCAGCAATTACCTTCTTGAACGCATCTCCAAAAAAAGAGGAAACGGCATTGTGGTAAGTAGCGATATTTTGTCCGACTATGTCCGCTCCAAGTTTCCGGATTTAAAACAAGTAGCCTCGCTTCCCAAAGTTGCCGCGCCCGAGAACAAGCGGGACAAAGCTTTTTATGAAAGCCTCGCAGGCCGTTTCGATAAAGTTTTCATTCACCCGAGCGACAACTTTAATTTGGATTTACTCGCCTCTTTAGATAACAAAAAGAAGTTTGAAATTATCGTAAATCTGGATTGCATAATCGATTGCCCTCACTACACAAAATGCACGGAGCCGTCATATAACTTTTTGGAGCTGGACGCAAAGCACGAGTTTTGGGAAAAAAATTGCATTGCCTGCCACAAGCAAATACTCATTGGTAAAGGCAAAGAAAATGAAAAAAGACTTCGCAATCACGGACTGACCATAGATGAAATTGACGAGCTTTACAAAATGGGCTTCACCAACTTTCAAATAATGGGCAGAGGGCGTTCGGTATTTGCCTATACCAACGACTTAACCCGCTATATTTTGGAACCGACTTTCATCGGACCTCTTGTTTTTAAATTATTGATAGGAACCTAGCATGGACACCTTTTCTCGGGAAAAAATAAATATGCTGTCGACCGCTCTGTTAAGCGAGCTTGCCACGCTTAGCCCCGACACTGCCGATTTATTCCAAAAGTTCTGCTCCGAACCTTTGGCAAGATATGGCACTCCCGCACGCGCACGAGTACTAAGCATACTCCCTGAAGCCGCTCGCGATGCTTTTTCCATGGGATACATTTGCGGTTTTATCGGTCGCTTTGTGCAGCTTGAAGAGGAACGCGCGGGACAAAAGCCCAGCGATATTCTTCCCAAGAACCTTATAATGCAAGTTCTCTCGGACATCTTCGGACGCATGAAAGGTCCTTTTCTTGCGCGTAAAACGGTTAAATTAAGCACGGGCAAGGATAAAGACTTCGTCTCGGGCTACTTCTCCGGCGGGCGGGATTTTGATAACTTTACGGCCTTTTTAATCGAAAAAGACATCGGCAAGTATCCGCAACATTGGAGCAACTATTTGAAAGATGCAAAATAGCTACACGACAAGGAAAAAATCACAATGACCATGTTTGATAAACACCTTCCCGAGCAAATACTTCGCAAAGACGACATGGAATGGAATGTCTCCGGACTTTTCGCGCACGACAACGACATTCTTACCTTTATGAACATCGTGCAAAAAGAACTTGGCGCAAAGAACCCCATATCCAGCGTCCATGGCGCACCACCGGTAAAGTGGAACTCCGGTCGCATCACGCGCCCTTTTATCAAGAAGGAACTTGATGCCACTATCGAGGCCTATAGTAAAATCAAAATGCCACTTTACCTGACTTTTTCAAACCATCTTTTAACTGTTGAAGATTTAAAGGACCCTGCTTCAAATTACTTAATTGATAAAATCGCCGAAACGGGTATGGGCGGAGTAATTTTGGCAAGTGATATCCTTTCCGATTATATTCACGACAAGCACCCCGAGCTGAAACAAATTGCCTCTATTATCCGAGCGGCAGTTCATAACGGACCTTTGGACAAGGAATACTATGAATCTCAAGGAAAGAAGTTTGATTGCGTCGTATTCCTTCCCGATGATGTTTTCAACTATCCGCTGTTGGAAAGCATTGAGCCGAAGGCAAAGTTTGAAATCATCGCCAACGAGCCTTGCCTTGTCGGTTGTAAGGTGCGCCGTGTTCACTATGCTTTGCTGGCTCAGCACGGCAAGTTTGACATCAATCTTGATGAGAAAAGCCGCGATTTTGAAATCAACAGATGCATATCAAAACCGCTTTCCAAGCAAATTGCCGTCCACATCGGACAAAGCAACGCTTCGCGCACCCGCAACTGCAACCTTACCGAAGACGAAATAAATTACATTTACGACCTCGGTTACCGCCGCTTTAAATTGCAGGGGCGAAACGAAAACCGCGGATCATTCTTATATGATGTAACCAAATATATGCTTGAGCCGACAATAATCGCTCCGCTTGTGTATAAAGCTATGGTGAACTAAGAAGCACCGGCGACGCAAGACCTTGCGACGGTAAGCACCGGCAACAGCCGCTTGATATCCTGTGCCTTCATACCCTTAAAGAAAGCAAAAGGAATAATGATTGCCTGCCCGATTTTACCGGCCGAGACCTTATCCAACTCCTCGCCGCTTTTAGCATCAATAACTTTGGCTATTTTGACTTTAAGAGGCTCAAATTGATAGGGCGAAAGGAACTCTATCTCGTCCTCTTTTTGAATGCGATTGTTAACCGTCATCACTAAAGCGTCTTGGCGCACTTCGCTCACGGTTCCGACCGATAATCTTCCGCCCGTGCTTAAAGTTGATTGATAATTATAATCCACCGCCTTTGGCATACCTTCAAAAAAGCCCAAAGTAAAACCTCGCGATTGCATGGTAGCAAGCTCGTCCATAAACGGCTCGGCATTCCACTTTTCGGGGCTTTCATACCAAGCATCAATTGCCCTGCGATATATCCGCGAAGTCATTGCCACATAATAATCGCTTTTGTGCCGCCCTTCTATTTTCAAGCTGTCTATACCCAGCGCCAAAATATCGGCAAGCTTCGGCATAAGGCACAAGTCTTTTGAGTTCATCAAATAAGTGCCTTTATCGTCCTCTTCAATAGGAATGAACTCACCGGGGCGTTCTTCTTCCTCTAAATAAACCTTATACTTCCAGCGGCAGGAATGCGCACACTGCCCCTTATTTGCAGGTCTTCCCGCCATAAAAGACGATAACAAGCACCGCCCCGAATAGCTCATACACATAGCCCCGTGCACAAACATTTCCAAACGGATATCCGGGCACTTCGCTCTTATTTCCTTTATCTCGGCAAAGCCTACCTCGCGCCCCAAGACACAAAGCTTCGCCCCCATATCCTGCCAAAACTTCACGGTAAGCCACGAGCAAACATTTGCCTGAGTGGAAATATGGAGAGGTATTTCACTTGCATTTTCTCGCATAAAAGCAAAGACGCCGGGATCGGATACAATCACTCCGTCGGGACGAACCGCCCGCAAAGTCTTTACAAACACCGGCAATTTTTTGATATCATCATTATGCGTAAAAAGGTTAAGAGTAAGATAGACCTTTTTGCCCATACTATGAGCATACTCTATTCCTTCCACCAAAGTATCCAAAACGAACTCGGAATTAGCCCTTAGCGACAAATCCGGAGCACCGGCATACACGGCATCTGCTCCGTAAAGTATCGCCGTCTTGAGTCTGCTGGGCGAACCCGCAGGCACTAACAATTCCGCCTTTCTCATGGATCTTCTTCCTCTGCTTCTTCCGCCGAACTCATCATCAGCTTAATGCGGTTAAGCTGGTTAACTTCGCTGGCACCCGAATCATAATCAATTGCAACGATATTAGCCTTTTCATAGCGGCGTTTTAGCTCCTTTATCACACCTTTTCCGGTAATATGATTAGGCAAGCAGGCAAACGGTTGCACGCAAATTATATTAGGCGCGCCCTCCTCTATCAGCTCAATCATCTCGGCCGTAAGCAACCACCCCTCGCCCATTTGATTGCACACCGAAACGACCTCTTTTACTTTGTCCGCCAGTTGCTCGGTAGTCCCGAAGGAACAGAATCTTTTGCTGTTTTTAAGTGCCTTGCGAATAGGCTTTCTGAAGTAATTTTCTATAAAGCTTATGAGCAGGACACTGCGGATTCTGTGCCGCAATCTCCCCGCAAGATACATATGATTGTGCACATTATTGACCAGCACATAGTTTACAAAGTCCAAAAAGTCGGGAACAACCGCCTCGCCGCCTTCCTTCTCCACAACCGAAACCAGCTTGTTATTTGCGCCGGGGTGAAACTTTACCAATATCTCGCCGACGATTCCCACTTTAGGCTTTTTAATATCAAGCAATTCCAGATTATCAAAGTCGCGCACGATTGCCTTTACATTACGCACAAAGTCCTTACGCGTAGTCTTGGCAATTTGCTTTTGCAGTTTGGCGAACCACATCTCAACCAAATTGTCCACCGCGCCCGCATCAGCTTCATAAGGACGAGTAGCATTTGAAACCCTCATAAGCAAATCGCCATAAGCAAAGCCCATTATCAAGCGCTTGAAAGCATCGGGAGTAACCTTCAAAGCCCCCTCGCTCATATGTTGCATATTAAGCGCGATTATAGGCACATCGGGGAATCCCGCCTTAATCACCGCCGCCTTTAAAAAGCTTATATAGTTTGTCGCGCGACAACCTCCGCTGGTTTGCGATATTATCAAAGCGGTTCTGCTCGTGTCATACTTGCCGGATTTAAGCGCGGATATAAGCTGCCCCACCACGATAATGGCAGGATAGCAAGCATCGTTATTCACATAGCGAAGTCCTTCGTCAACCATGGACCTGTCAAAATCGGGAAGCACTTCAATGTTATATCCGAGCGGTGCCAAGACATCATGAATAAGTCTGAAATGCACCGGCGACATTTGCGGACAAAGTATGGTGTAAGTATCCTTCATACTTCCTTTAAAGTCCTTTGCCTGTAAAGGCGGCTTTATATGCACGGGCTCATCGTCATCACGCATGGCGGCCAAAAGCGACCTTATTCTGATACGCACCGCACCAAGATTAGACCCTTCGTCAATCTTCAAAACGGTATATATCTTCCCCGCCGCGGATAAAATATCCTCAACCTGCTCGGTGGTAATAGCGTCAATTCCGCACCCGAAGGAATTAAGCTGCACGAACTCAAAGTTCTTATTCATCGCCACAAAATTAGCGGCGCGATACAAGCGCGAATGATAAACCCACTGATCAATCACCCGTAAAGGAAAGGAGAAAATCGTGCCCAGATGCGCAACGGAATCCTCCGTCAAAACAGGAATCCCCTCGGATGCGATTTTATCGGGAATCCCGTGATTGATGAACGGATCCAAATGATAAGGCCGCCCCGAAAGCACTATTCCCTTGCCCTTTTCTGCTTGAATCTGTTTTACAACTTCCGCACCTAACGCTCTGATTTCTCGTCTGAAAGCGTCGCGTTCCTTTGCCGCCGCCTTTACCGCGCGCTTTACTTCCTTCGCCGTAATTCCGAACTCCTTAAACTCGGCAAGGAACCTTTTTTTCAAAACTCGCAAATCTTGGATAGGTAAAAACGGCTCTATAAATCTGATACCTTTTTCCTTGATTATATCCATGTTGAGCCGCACGACTTCGGGATACGAAGTAACCACGGGACAGTTATATTGCGCATGAGCGTCAAAGAACTCCTTGTCCTCATAAGGCACACAAGGATAAAAAATGTTGGTAATGCCTTTATCAATTAAATTTATTATATGTCCGTGCACCACCTTTGCGGGGAAACAAACCGTTTGCGAAGTTATGCTATCCAAACCGGCATTAAACAGCGTTCGGGAAGACGCATCGGAAAGCACCACTTCAAACCCCAGTTCGCTGAGCAAAGTAAACCAGAAGGGATAATCCTCATACATATTAAGCACTCTGGGGATTCCGATTTTTCCTCTTGGCGCGCCTTCAATCGGCTTATAATGATTAAACAGGCGGTCATATTTATAAGCAAACATATTAAAGGCTTTCTTGCCACCCATACCTAAACCTGCACCTTTTTCGCACCGATTACCGGAGATAAACTTTTTCCCGTTGGTAAAGGTTGACACGGTAAGCAAACAATTATTGCTGCACTTCCCGCAATGCACGGAGCGATTTTCAACTTTAAAGTCCCCGATAGCGTCCTTATCAAGCAAAGAAGTTTTCTCAATCCCCGCCTCCATGGCTATCAGCGCAGAGCCATAAGCTCCCATAAGTCCGGAGATATTAGGGCGCACCACCTCGCGCCCGATAACAAGCTCCAACGCTTTTAGAACCGCGTCGTTATAAAAAGTGCCGCCTTGCACCACGACCTTGGTTCCCAAAGCCTCGGGCGAAGCAATCTTAATCACCTTATACAAAGCGTTCTTTACGACCGAATAAGCAAGACCGGCAGAAATATCCCCGACCGTAGCCCCCTCTTTTTGCGATTGCTTTATTTTAGAGTTCATAAAGACCGTGCAACGCGACCCGAGATCAACGGGATTTTTTGCCTCTATTGCTTTATTCACAAACTCGTCCATTGACAGTCCCAAGCTATCGGCGAAAGTTGAAAGGAAAGACCCGCACCCCGACGAACAAGCCTCGTTCAGGACGATTTTATCAATCACTCCATCCTTGATATAAATGCACTTCATATCCTGCCCGCCTATATCAAGTATGAAAGAAACATCAGATTCAAAATGCGCCGCAGCTTTATAGTGGGCGATAGTTTCAACCTCGCCGACATCAAACCCGAGAGCCGCCTTGATAAGCCCTTCGCCATATCCCGTAATCGCCGAGGCCTTTAGCACGCAAGCATCAGGAAGTCTTGCATACATATCCTTTACAATTTCCAAAGCCGAGTTCAAAGGGCTACCTTGATTAGGCATATACCACGAATAAAGTATCTTTTTGTCAGCATCAATCAGCACCGCTTTTGTCGTCGTCGAACCGGCATCAAGCCCCAAGAACACATCACCTTTTGCTCTGCTCAAATCCCCGTTTTCCACGACATGCTTGCCATGAGCTTTTTTAAAAGCCGCATAATCCTCGGGAGACTTAAACAGCGCCGGCAAAGTCTTTTCGTTAAGCCCCTTCATGGTGTCTTTAAGGTCTTGCGTTTTATGATATAAATCTTTTGCCGATATAACCTTTGCGTCTTTGCTTAAAATAGCCGCTCCCAGCGCCACAAAATAAAGCGAGTTTTCGGGAAAAATCACATCTTCTTTTGCAAGTTTCAAAGTCGCAATAAACCGCTCCCGAAGTTCGGACAAAAAGGACAAAGGTCCTCCTAGAAAAGCCACCTTTCCCTTAATCCTGCGCCCGCAGGCAAGCCCGCCTATAGTCTGATCAACCACCGCTTGGAAAACACTTGCCGCGATATCGCGCCTATCCGCACCTTCGTTAAGCAAAGGCATAATGTCCGTTTTGGCAAACACCCCGCACCTTGCCGCAATCGGGTATATTGTCTTAAATCCTTTTGCCAGTTCGTTAAGCCCTTTGGCGTCTGTTTTCAAAAGCACCGCCATTTGGTCAATAAAGGCGCCCGTTCCACCGGCGCAAGTCTCGTTCATTCTTTGATCAATATTGTGCTTGTCAAAGAAAGTAAGTTTTCCGTCCTCACCTCCAAGCTCAATTGCGACGGAAGTTTCCGGAATATATTTCTTGATTGCCTTGGTCGCCGCTACCACTTCCTGCACGAACAAGATATCCATTTTTTCGGCAACGCCTAAAGCCCCCGAACCGGCAACCGCCAAAGAAAAATTCGCATCAGGAAAGCTTTTGTAAATATCGGCGATTAAGCTCATAATGCTACCCGCCATATCGGAAAAATGCCTTTTATAGGAAGAAAAGATAATTCCGCCTTTATCGTCAATGACAATCGCTTTAATCGTCGTCGAACCGATATCTATTCCCAGCCTTAACAAAGAACTATTCACCATCTTTCCCCTCAAACGGATAAAACAGTTTACCACCGGACAAAGGCTCGGGCGCTCCCGTAGTTTCGGGATAAGTAATCGGCATGCCGCACAAACTTCTTACCGCCAAAAAGGCGAAAGATTGCGCCTCTAAAGTATTGCCGTTCCAGCCCAGCTCGTCCGCCTTTACCACTTCACTTTTAAGCACCTTTGCAATAAAGCGAAGCAAAGTAGGATTATTCGCCCCACCGCCATAAGCCACCCATTTAACCGGCTTTATGAACAAGTAATTATCCAGCGCCTGCTTAATGGCCGCTGCCACAAAATAGGTAAGCGTGGCGGCACCGTCAGAAACAGAGAGCCCGTCCACTTCGTGCAAAGCGAAAGAAAAGTAATTCCTGTCAACTGATTTAGGAGGTATTTTTGCGAAGAACTCGTCTTTAAGCAAATCATCGACCACCCGCATATCAGGATTCCCGCGTGCGGCTTCCAAGCCGTCAAAATCCATTTCTATAGCGTGCTTTTTGCGCATCCAATCATTTATAATTGCATTCCCGGGACCGGTATGAAAAGCCTGTATCTCGCCGTTTTGCCCAATAGCAGTGACATTAGCAATACCGCCGATATTTATAATTCCCAAAGGCTTTTCCATATCTCTGGTTATCGCCACCAAATAAGCTGCTTCCAAAGGTGCACCCTGCCCGCCTGATTTTACATCGACATTCCGAAAGCGTGACACGACCTTAACCCCAAGCTCATTTGCCAACAATTGCGGATTGCCAAGTTGCCTTGTCACTTTAAGCAAAGGGCTGTGGAAAAGCGTATGCCCGTGAAAACCGATGACATCAATATCCTCAATTTTCTTGCCTGCCTTTTCCAAAAGCTCCAAAACCGTATCCCTGTTAAACAAGGTAAAAAGCAAATTAGCCCTGTTTAGTTTCTCCTCATTTTGATGTGTTTCGTTGCCGAGCAACGCTATAATTTCCTCTTTAAGTTCGGGCCGATAATGACGAGTAATCGCAACCGCATTATCAAAAACATCAACACCATCGGTTTCCACCAACGCTGCATCGACCCCGTCAACCGAAGTCCCGCTCATCAACCCTATTGCCGTCATGCGCCGTATATTTGTCATAGGTTCCTACTCCTCACCATCATCATTATCAGCATCGCTGAATATCTTTCTTGTAACACCGGGAGTAAGAGCGCTCAAAGGATTTACGCTGACAATCGGATCTTGCGCAGGCCCGTCAATATAGTATTTAAAGGCAATCAAGCCGCCGCCTGTTTCCCCACCGGAAAACAGCGCTCCGATAAGCGGTATTTTACCGAGCAGACTGTTCACCACATAAGCCGGCACAATGCTTCCCTCCAAATCCAAAACACCGTTTTTAATAGACCCCTCCGCCGTAAGCCCTATTGACAATCCCGAAGTATGCGCATCTTTGATATAAATACCGGAAGGCTTAATCTCAAAAGGCACTTCGGCAATATCAAAGTTAAGCCCTTCGCCTTGCAAAACATCCAGAATGCCGGTCAAGGACGCCACGCTTAAAATCTTTGCCAGCACAGGCGCTTTAATCAGCTTATAATCCGACATCACCAGTTTGCCCGACAAGTAACCCTTTTCCAAAGACGACGCGAACACCTTCAAATCTCCGCCTTTAACATTGGAAGTATATCCGAGCGCCTTAATAAGTGCACCACCATCTTTGGTATAAATCGATAAGTTATGCGCATTTTTATACGGCTTAAAATAGGCGTTTATATCCTCGCCGTTTTCCGTTTTTGCCGTAAAGGTAACATCTTCAACATACCCTTTTTCCATAAACATACTTAAAATAGCACTATCAATATACCCATCATCGGAAAGCCAAACCTTGTCGAACATTCCCTTTAACCTAAAGGAAAGCGCCTCATCTCCTTCATCTTCTTTTGTAGAACTTTCGCCATCGCCAAGAGCAAAAAGCTCCGTCGCGTCAAAGCTCTTTCCCTTAATATCAATCTTAAACACTCCGTCTTTTTGCATAATCGCAGTAGCCGTAAAGTCACTTTTTTCGGTCACAAAGCTATTCACCGTAACTTTATGCATCGCGCCTTTTTCATCAATAAAAGCGTTACCGGATAGGACAATCCCGTTATCAGAAGTAAAATTAAAATCCGATACCGATACCGGCTTATCGCCTTTGGATTTTAAAGTAACTTTAGCCTCGGCTTTAACCCCGGGCTCTTTTTTCACCCCAAACCGCCCGTCATCAATTTTTGCCTTGGATAAATCGCAGGACACCCACGCCGTAACATTTCCTTTTAAATCCTCATTTGCCTTTATTAAGCAAGGCATATCACCGGTTATTTCCTTTTGGGAAACAGGATAAAAGTCAAGCCCTAAATCGGTCCTTCCCTTATCGGTCAAAGTTGCCGAAGTCTCATATTCCGACCCTGCTTTCGGCCCCGTAAAAATCTCTGTCCAAGAAACTTTTACAGGGATATTTTTAACCTCGGCATTTCCTTTAATTTTCATTTTTTGGTTATTTACAGCCAGGTCTAAATCCGCCTTTAGCAAAGGAAAATCCTTATAGAAAGGAAGCGTAGCGTTTGCAATTTTTGCCGTAGCATCAACCTTGACCTTGTTCGCGGTTAAGTCCTTACGCAAAGGGAATTGTAAGTGCAAAACCGTATCCACCTGCCCCTCAAATCCTTCGCGCGACAAACCTAAATCCTTTAAAAAGGCAAGCGGCTCCGTATCAAGCAGCACCATTGCATCGGACAAAGCGCCCTTGACTTTTATATCCATTCTCGCCTGTTCCTGAGGCTCCCAAATATCATAAAAATAAAGTTCGGAATCATAAAGATTAAGCCCCAAAGAACGCCCTTTATCTATCTTTATGGTGACATCATCTTTGGTAAGAAAAAGCCTTCCCGTAGTATCATAAACCAGCGGCATACCTTCTAAATAGCGAACGGTCGCACCGCTGATATCAACTTCGCCGTTCACCTTTGCAAGATCAATCTCCCCGTCGGCAGTCCCCGCAAAAAGCAAATTAAAGCCCGCCTTATCAACCATACCGTCCGATATATTAGCCATCACCCACTCGTGCGTCATAGGTCCCAATACAGACGGCCAATAATGCTTTAGTTTATCCACGGGGATATTTTCCCCCATGACATTAAAGTCGATTTTCAAGGCGGCAAAATCCCCGGAATCGATAAGACTGTCAACGCCATCTATGTCCGCATTTCCCATGGCATAGGCACCGATAATCGTTTTCGCTACAAGTTTCGTAAGTTTAGTATTGCT
>JAEEGL013683397.1_pt1 | contig 45004 bp, 40 predicted proteins | sample 9134231 | NCBI WGS metagenome assembly JAEEGL01 (sample SAMN16246548, study PRJNA631951) | gut metagenome | biome: gut microbiome; feature: rumen; material: fiber-attached | host: Bos | place: Iran: Karaj | collected 2018-10 | reverse complement strand
CGCGCCCGCGCGGTCGACGTCCGTATCGAAGATGATGCCGAGGTCTGCTTCCTTTTCCTTCACGGCTTCAATGATGCTCTGCATCGCCGTTTCGTCTTCCGGATTCGGGATATGATTCGGGAATCTTCCGTCCGGTTCGAGATAGCGGGAACCCGCGGTCTTGCAGCCGAGCGCGGTCAGCACGCGGAACGCGAAAAAGCCGCCCGCACCGTTTCCGGCGTCCACGACGACGTGAAGTCCGGCAAGGGGTTTCACCGGACCGAGTTCCGCCATGACTTTCTTCCGGAGGAACGTCGTATAGACGTCCATGAACGGTTTTTCGTAGACGCGGCCGGGTCCGGCGCCGGTCGTTTCGGTGCCTTCCGCGATTTTCAGAATCTCCGAAATGTCCGCTTTTTCAAGGCCGCCCTCTTTCGTGAAGAACTTATATCCGTTCCGGTTGAACGGCAGATGGCTCGCCGTCACCATGACTGCGCCGTCGTAGGCCGTCTCTTCCAGAACCGTGGACATGAACATGGCCGGGGTCGACGCCATGCCGACGTCATAGACCGTCGCGCCCTGTTCCGCCATGGACTTCGCCGCCCAGAGCAGCAGGTTTTCACCGGAGAGCCGGGAATCCCGCCCGATCGAGATCTTCAGATCCTTTTTTCCGAGTTTTTTGGAAAGCCAGACCGCAAAGCCCCGTCCGATGTTTCTGCAGACTTCTTTCGTCAGGTTCACTTCCTGCCCTTCCACGCCTTCCATCGCCACGCCGCGGATGTCGCTGCCGTTCTGCAATTTCTTATAATCCATGGGATCTCCTCCTTCAATGGCGGAACCGGTGAGCGCCGGGTCCTGTCCGTTTCGATTATAGCACGAAGACGCCGAAAGGAAAAGCAGTTTTTCTAATCATTACGGGTTTCGAAAATCATTGCATTTTATGTGTGGGTATGAGATAATACGTTATTATGATCACCGCGCTATACGGCAAAGGAGGATTGTCATGATCACGATAGGACTGATCGGAACGGGTCACATGGGCAGCGCCGTCATCAAAGCGGCGGACCGGACGGATCTGGAACTCAAGTTTCTTTTGTCCGACGCCAGAAGCGAAGCCGCCGAAGCCCTCTCCCGCACCCTCGCTCATGAGTCTTGCGTCTCTCCCAATGAGGAGACCGTCCGGGCGTCCGATCTTCTGTTTCTGGCGGTAAAGCCGCAGAACATGAAAGATCTCCTGGAAGGCCTTTCTCCGGTCTTCAAAGAACGGAAAAAAGACGAAAAGAAGCGTCCGCTCACCGTCGTCACGATGGCGGCGGGCATGACCGTCGGCACGATCCTTTCCTATGCCGGACAGACTTTCCCGACGATCCGTATCATGCCGAACACGCCGATCGACGTCGGTCGCGGTGCCGTCGCCTTTTCTGCGGAAAACGTGCCGGAAGAAACGGTGTCATTGTTCCGGGAGCTTCTGTCGGGCGACGCATTGCTCGTCGAAGTCGGGGAAGAAAAACTGGACGCGGTCTGCGCCCTCTCCGGCTGCGGTCCCGCCTTCGTGTATCTGATGATCCGGGGCATGGCGGACGCAGGCGAAGGGCTCGGCCTTTCGAAGGAAGACGCCGTGAAGCTTGCCTCCAAAACCGTGGAAGGCGCGGCAGGCATGGTGCTGGCCGGAAAAGGCACGCCGACGGAATTGAAGAATGCGGTCGCGACGCCGGGCGGCGCCACGATCGAGGGCGTGAAGATCCTCGAAAGCAAAGGCTTCGAAGCGCTCCTTGACGAGGCGCTTACGGCCTCCTACCGCCGCACATTGGAACTGAAATAACGGTCTGACAGAATTGAGGTAAGGCATATGAGAATCGTCATCAAAGTCGGCACGTCCTCGCTGACACACGAAACGGGACGGCTGAACATCCGGAAAATGGAACAGTTCGTGAAGATCCTTTCCGACGTGAAAAACGCGGGCCACGAGGTCATTCTGGTCTCCTCGGGGGCCATTGCGATGGGCGTCGGAAAACTGAATCTTCCGGAACGTCCGACCGACGTTCCCGGGAAGCAGGCCGCGGCCGCGGTCGGCCAGTGCGAACTCATGTACACCTACGACAAGATGTTCACGGAGTACCACCACACGGTCGCGCAGATCCTTCTGACAAGCGAAGACGTGGAGGACCCGGACCGCCGGAATAATTTCGAAAACACGCTGAATACGCTCCTGTCCATGGGGGCGCTTCCGATCATCAATGAAAACGATACCGTGGCGACGAGAGAGATCACGCTCGGCGACAACGACACGCTCGGCGGGATCGTCGCCGTGTCTTCAAAAGCCGATCTTCTCGTGCTCTTCTCCGACATTGACGGACTGTACGACCGTGATCCGCACAAGAATCCGGACGCGAAGCTGTTCCCGGAGATCCGCGAGATCACGCCGGAGATCGAAGCCCTTGCGGGCGGTGCCGGGACGAGCCGCGGGACCGGTGGGATGATCACGAAACTGCACGCCGCGAAACTCGTCATGGACGCCGGGCTCGACATGGTGATCATGAACAGCGACCGGCCGGAAGCCCTCTACGACGTGCTGGACGGCAGGTTCGCCGGTACGCGGTTCATCGGAAAAGCAAAGGAGGACTTGCTATGACGACTCAGGAGATCCTTCAGAAAGTGAATGCGGCGAAATACCGCATGATGGCGGCCGGCGAAGCGGAAAAGACCGACGCGCTCATGAAAATGGCGGATGCGCTGGAGCAGGCCGAAGATCAGATCCTGAAAGCGAACCGGGAGGACCTTGCCGCTGCTGAAGGGATCATTGCTCCGGTCATGATGGACCGGCTGAGACTCAATGAAGAGCGGATCCATGGCATGGCGAAAGGCATCCGGGACGTCGCTCTTCTTCCCGATCCCGTCGGAAAAGTCCTGTCCGAGTGGGTCCGCCCGAACGGACTGAAACTTCAGAAAGTGCAGGTGCCGATGGGCGTCATTGCCATCATTTACGAAAGCCGGCCGAACGTGACGAGCGACGCCGCTTCCCTCGCGATTAAGGCGGGAAGCGCCTGCGTGCTCCGTTCCGGCAAGGAAGCGCACCGGAGCGCGGAAGCGATCACGAACGCGATGAAAACGGGGCTCAAATCCTCCTCATTGCCGGAAGACGCGCTCTTCCTCGTCGAAGACGTTTCCCGCGCCTCCTCGACGGAACTCATGAAAGCGCACGGGCAGATCGATCTTCTCATTCCGCGGGGCGGAAAAAACCTCATCCGGGCCTGCGTGGAGAACGCGATCGTGCCGGTCCTCGAGACCGGGACCGGCATCTGCCACATTTATGCGGACCGGACCGCCGACCGTGAAAAAGCCGTGAAGATCATTGAAAACGCGAAATGCAGCCGGCCTTCGGTCTGCAATGCGGCGGAAGTCCTGCTGCTTCAGAAGGAAGCGGCGGGCGCGCTCTTCCCGGAAGTTTACCGCGCGCTGCATTGCCTCCGCGGTTTCGAGGAACAGCCGGCGGTCACGTTCTATGCGGATGCTGAAGACCTGAAAGCCCTGCAGGAGAGCCTCCGTCAGGACGGGCGCTTCACGGAAAAAGATCTCGACGGTCTTCAGGAAGCGGCGCCGGACGCATTTGACACGGAATACCTCGATTACAAGATGACGGTCGGCATCGTCGACGACGTGGAGGAAGCCGTCCGCCACATCAACGCCCACTCCACCGGGCACTCGGAATCGATCCTCACGAAGGATAAGGAGGCGGCCGCGTATTTCACAAAAAACGTGGATTCGGCCTGCGTCTACGTTAACGCCTCCACCCGTTTTACGGACGGCGGCGAGTTCGGTTTCGGCGCGGAAATGGGCATCTCGACGCAGAAACTGCACGCGAGAGGACCGCTCGGTCTGAACGAGCTTTGCACGTATAAATATGTGATCACCGGGGAGGGTCAGATCCGATGAAGCGAAGCCGCGCACTGGCCATTCTGACCGTCTGTCTCATCCTCTTCTCTTCCGGCTGCGCGGCCGGGAAAGACGGGGATCGCTACAGCCGCCTCAAATTGTCCGACCGGCCGGTCGCGCTGTCAGAACTCGAATCCGGCGTCGAAGCATCCTCGACGGAAGAAGTCCCGGAGTCCGACCCCGACGATGTCACGGAGTCCGAAAGTTCTTCGGAATCCGCCGGGGAAACATTGACCGATCCTGTTGAACCGTCCTCCGATCCGCGTACCGGCACCGAAAGCGCTTCCAGACCGACTTCGACCGCATCGCCCTCTCCCGAACCTTCTACGTCCCGTCCGGCGACCGAATCTTCGGAGAGTCCCGAACCTTCGACGGTTGCGCCCACGGAACCCTCTGAAACGCCCGCCCCGTCATCGACGGAATCCTCAGGGCTTCCGGACCCTTACTCGACCGGCGTGGTGCTGTCCAACGGGACCCGGATCTACGCGATCGACGCCCAGGTCATGACGCTCATTCAAGACACTTTTCCGGCGGGGCAGTTCGTCGGAAAAGGGATCATCAGCGTTTGCGGCGGACGGGACGAGCACGGGCCGTTACTCGACGATTCGGAGTATCAGCTCTATCCGTCTCCGGAATACGATTCCTCGCTTTATACGGTCCGACCGGCGGACGGCTTCTTCACGTTCCACCGGCCCGGGACTTATAAGATCCTGGTGAACTGCCAGGGGCTTCAGGACAGTTTCTACTTAACCTTCGTGCCCCCGGAAAGCTCCATCAGCTACATTGGCATCTGCGTCATGGATTATGTCATTGCCAAGCAGGGCAGCTACAAACCGATCTACTGGTCGGCCGGCTCGGACATGATCGGCATACCGATGGGGATCGTTTACAATGACTGCACCTACGATTTCGTCCAGAACTGGATCGGAACCCAGATGAGCTTCGTTCCGGAATGGAATGTCGACCGTTCCGCGATCCTTTTGAAGTACGAAGCGTTTCTGGTATACGGCGCGCTGCCTTCGGGAGACGTGATCAACATCACCTCTTCCTGCACGTTTTCGCCGGACATTTTCTCTCCGGAGTTTAAAGAATCCCTGCTTCTGGAGGATCAGGCGGTCACGGTCCGGTACGGGTCCCTGGAAACCGAACTCTGGTTCTGCATCAACGACCGGCCCTGATCATTTTTTCCGAAAGATAAAAAAACTGCCCCGCCTTGATTATTTAGCGGGGCAGCATTTTTATTGTTCGTTTTACGCTGTTATGCGATCGGTTCGAAATCCGCCGGGCCGTGCTTGCAGAGCGGACAGACGAAATCTTCCGGAAGCTCATCCCCTTCGTAGACGTAGCCGCAGACCTTGCAGACGAAGCCCTTCTTGCCTTCGGTGGCCGGCTTCGGTTTCACGTTCTCCTGATAATAGGTGTAGGTCATCGTCGGGCGGTCCGAAAGAACGCGCGCCTCGGTCACCGTGCAGATGAACATGCCGTGGGTGTCGAGATCAACGTACTGCTCGACCTTGAGGGACATGAATGCATTGATGTACTTCGGCAGGAAGACGAGGCCGTTGTCCGAACGCAGGACCTCGGTGTCCTTGAACTTGTCCACCGCTCTCCCGCTCTGGAAGCCGAAATTCTGGAACACGGAGAACGGCGCGTCGGTCGAAAGGCAGTTCACGTTCATGACGCCCTTTTCCTTGATCACGTGATGCGAATAATTCTGCTTGTTGATGCAGACGGCAATGCGGTTCGGCGTGTTCGTGACCTGCGTCACCGTATTTACGATGAGGCCGTTGTCCTTCTTTCCGTCGTTCGACGTAACCACGTAGAGGCCGTAGCCGATCTTGAAGAGCGCGGTCAGGTCGTTCTTGTTCGCGGTCTCGCCGTGCTGCTGGAGGTAATCCATGCAGAGCTCGTCCGCCAAGGCTTCGAGTTCCGCTTTCGAGACGTCCGATAACGCCGAATGGATCTTCACGTTGTGTTCCGTGAAGGTCAGGTTCTTGCATCCTTCCAGAAGCCCTTTCATCGTCTTCATCGCCATCGGCGCCCAGGAACCGTTCTCAATGAACGCGATCGTCCGGTTCTGGTAATTGTGCTCCTTCAGATGCTCAATGAACTCCCGCATGAACGGGAACACGCCTGCGTTGTAGGTCGTCGAGGCCAGCACGAGACGTCCGTACCGGAACGCGTCTTCCACCGCTTCGGCCATGTCCGTCCGCGCAAGGTCGTGGATGACGACCTTCGGGCAGCCCTTGCTCTTTAACTTGTCCGCGAGCAGATCGACGGCCGCTTTCGTGTTTCCGTACACCGACGTATAGGCAATGACGATGCCCTCCGACTCCACGCCGTAGCCGGACCAGATGTTGTAAAGGCCGAGGTAATAGCCGAGGTTCTCGGTCAGCACCGGTCCGTGCAGGGGGCAGATCGCCTGAATTTCGAGGTTTGCGGCTTTTTTCAGCACCGCCTGCACCTGGGCGCCGTATTTTCCGACGATGCCGAAATAGTACCGTCTCGCTTCGCAGGCCCAGTCCTCTTCCGCATCCAGTGCGCCGAACTTACCGAAGCCGTCGGCTGAAAACAGCACTTTGTCGAAGGCATCGTAGGTCATCAGCACTTCCGGCCAATGCACCATCGGCGCGCCGATGAAGTGCAGGACGTGACGTCCGAGCGGCAGGGTGTCGCCTTCCTTCACGATGAGGCGGCGGTCCTCGAAATCATTGCCGTAGAAGTTCTTCATCATCGCGAAGGCCTTCTCGGAAGCCACGACGGTCGCGTCCGGATAGGTTTTCAGAAATGCAACGATGTTCGCGGAATGGTCGGGCTCCATGTGCTGGACGATGAGGTAGTCCGGCTTTTTGCCGTCAAGCGCCTTTTCCAGCTGATCCAGCCACTCGTGCGTGAAGCGCCTGTCCACGGTGTCCATGACCGCGGTCTTGTAGTCCTTCACGACGTACGAATTGTAGGCCATGCCGTTCGGCACGACGTACTGACCTTCGAAGAGATCGATCTCGCGGTCGTTGACGCCTGCGTAAAGAATGTCTTTCGTGATATGCATATTCGCCTCCGTAATGATTTTCTGCATCTTCTGCGGCCTTCGCCGTTTCTCATTGTCATTGTACCGATTTCCGCCTGACAATGCAAGTCATTTGTGAGAATTCAAGTTGACAAATCCGCCGTGTTTTATATACTTGAAGTAGAAACGACCCGGTCAGGAGGAACCGCCATGGCAGCCAAACAGAAGTATCCGAAATCGAAGAGCATCTTTGCCCGGCTGAAAGAAAAATTCAGCCCGCCGAAATGCGTTTATGCCGGACCGGAACAGATGGGTTCGAAAAACCCCGCTTCGGGCGTGTACGCAGGGCCGGAATACTATGAAAAGACCCGTCCCGTCGGCCGCGTCTATGCGGGTCCGAAGCCGAAGGAACCGGACGACGAACCCGTGAACGACGTCTACGCAGGACCGGAATTCTTTGAACGGGAACCTGAACCGGATCCCGCCGAACCGGAAGATGCGCCTGTTCCGGAAGAAACCACGGTCCCGGAAGAATCGCCGGCTCCGGAAAACCTTCCGGAGGACTTCCGAAAACAGTACGTTCCCCCGACCTGCATGGTGTACGGCGGTCCGGCTTATTTCAACCCGAAGCCGGTGCCGGAAGCGCCGGTGTATGCGGGTCCGGAATATTTTGACCAAAGACCGGCCGAAGGAGGATCCCGGGCGCCGATGCCGGAGGCCGAACCCTCCGATGCCAAAGAAATCAAAGTCTACGGTTCCGGCACGTTCCTCTGTGAAAGCTGCGGGACCCGGTTCGACGGACCGTTCTGCCCGAATTGCGGAACGCCGAAGAAAAACGGCGGTCCGGTCATCGTCTGACGGCGGTCACAAAAAGAACGACAGGAAAGACCATGGCTTCTTCGATCGATTATTCCACGTTTCCCTATCACATCCGGACTGCGGTCTGGGAGATCACTCTGGCGTGCTGCTTCCGCTGCGCCTATTGCGGCTCTTCCGGCGGAAAAGCGCGTGAAAACGAGCTCACCACGGCGGAGTGTCTCGACGTCGCTTCTCAGCTCTCCGCCCTCGGCTGCCGCCGCGTTTCCATGATCGGCGGCGAGGTCTTCATGCGGAAGGACTGGCCGGAAATCGTTCAGGCGCTGACAAGCCGGAACGTCAAGGTCTGCATCATCACGAACGGCTTCCGGATGACTCCGGAGATCATTGCCGAACTGAAGCGCGTACGGATCGAATCGGTCGCGGTATCGATCGACGGACCGGAGCGGGTGCACGACCGCTTCCGCCAGAAAGGAAGTTATGCCCGGGCGCTGGAGACGCTGACCGCGTTATCTTCGGCCGGGATCCCGGTATCCGTCATCACCGCGCTCCGTGCCGACAATGCCCCTCTCCTTCCGGAATTCTTTGAAACGCTGAAACAGTATCCGATCTTCGCCTGGCAGATCCAGGCCTGTTCTCCGATGGGCAATGCCTCGAAGAACGAGGTGGACGTCCGCTTCGACGCGAAGGAAGTGATGGAATTCATTAAGAAAATCAACGGCACGACGAATTTTTACGTCGGTGCCGCTGACAATATCGGCTATTATACTCTGGAGGAGCCCTTCGTCCGCGGGATCGACGGGCTGACCTACGGCGGCTGCAGTGCGGGACTTACGACGGTCGGCATTGACTCGGTCGGGAACGTCCGGGGCTGCGAATCCATGTACGATCCGCGGTTCAATGAAGGGAACCTGCGGGAGAGACCGCTCCTCGACATATGGACGGATCCGAACGCGTTTTCCTACAACCGCGACTTCACGCCGGATCTTCTGACCGGCACCTGCAAGGACTGCGTGTACGGCGACACCTGCGCCGGAGGCTGCCGCTCCTACGATTTCTTCACGACCGGAAAACTCTATGAAAACCCGCTCTGCGCCCTGCGTAAGCGCGTTTCGCCGCTGCATTGCCGATTTTGATTGACTTTTCCGTCGTTTTTGCTATAATCACGTTTCGGATAAGTCGGGCGAATGATCGCGGCTGCGAAACGGGGCGACCCGGAATGAGCAGGTGAGGAAAGTCCGGGCTTCACAGGGCAGGATACCGGCTAACGGCCGGCGGAGGCGACTCCCGGGAAAGTGCAACAGAAAAGAACCGCCGGACCGCAAGGTCCGGTAAGGGTGGAAAGGCAGTGTAAGAGACTACCGCCGGGACGGTAACGGACCGGGCATATGTAAACCCTATCCGAAGCAAGACCGAACGTGGGAGAAAGGCGGCCCGTCAGCTCACAGGTAGGTCGCTAGAGCCTGTCGGCAACGGCAGGTCCAGATAGATGATCATTCTCGACATAACCCGGCTTACAGTCCGGCTTATCCTTCGGAAAAGCCGCATTTCGATCGAAAACAGATTGAAATGCGGCTTTTTTTCGTTTATAATTATCTTTGTATAAATATGCGCTCCCGTGCGCAGGGAAGCGCGCCGAATAAGGAGGTAGTGTTCAGTGATCAGAATCTATAAATGTCCGTCCTGCGGCAGCGCACTGGAATACGACGGCGGCCAGGACACGATGGTCTGTCCGCATTGCGCCTCGAAGCAATCCGTTCAAACCGTCCTGTTTTTTGAATCTCAGAACCAGAACACCATAACCGGCGAAGAATACAAGGACAATTCCGGATCGGGCACGCCCGAAATGCGCTGCCCGGCCTGCGACGCCATCCTGATGCAGCCGAAGGATCTGCACACCGCAGCTCTGAAATGCCCGTTCTGCCAGAATCCCGTGCTCGTGGAAAGCCGGATGAGCGGTGCGGCCAGTCCTCAGTACGTCCTGCCCTTCAAACTGACGAAGAAACAGGCGAAGGAGAATTTCAGGAAATGGGCGAAGAAAGGCAAACTGACGCCCTCTTCCTTTAAGACCGACGCCACGCTGGACAAGTCGCAGGGACTGTACGTGCCGACCTGGCTCTTCTCCTACACGATGAAGGCGGCGCTGAACCTGACCGGAAAGAAAGAGCGCAAGGAAAAGCAGGGCGATGCGGAAGTCGTGACGACCGAAACCTACGACATCAACCTGACCACCGAGGGTGCCTACGAGCGCGTGCCCGCGAACGCGGACCTCACGATCCCGCGGACCGTCATGGAAGTCCTGGAGCCCTACGATTACAATGCGCTCACCGAATTCTCATTGCCCTATCTCTCCGGCTATCTCGCGGAGAAATATCAGGTCTCCGCTGCAGAACTCGAAGATTCCGTCAAGGAGTCGTTAAAGGACGACCTCATCGAAGACTCCAAGGAGCAGATCAAGGGATACGACAGCGTGGAAGTGAATTCGAGCGAGGTGCAGTTCACCGGAAGCAAGGTGGAATACGCGATGCTGCCCGTCTGGCTGCTGAACTTCCAGTACGGACAGAAGAAATTCCCGCTGTACATGAACGGTCAGACCGGAAAGATCCACGGCAAACTGCCGATCAGCAAGGGCAAGCTCGCACTCGTCTTCGGCATCGTCTTCGCCGTGGTGCTGGCCATTCTCATCATTTTATGGAGGGTCCTCAGATGAAACGCATTCCTGTATTGATTTCTGCAGTACTGTTACTTTTGTTTGCCGCGGCCCTTCCCGTGTCCGCAGAAGGCGGCGCGTCGGACACCACGACGATCGGTGCGTCGATCCCCCACGTGGAAGGCGGATCATACCTGACGGCGGATGAGAACGCGGAACTGGAACTGCTCGCCAAAAAGACCTCCGAGAAAGTGAACGCGGGGATCTACGTCGTCTTTTCCGGCGCCGAGATCGCGAACATTGAACTCGAGGCCAGCAGCATCCTGAAATCCAAGATCAGTGCAGGCGGCGGCTACGGCGACAATCATGACGCGATCATTCTCTACGTGAACATGAAGGACCGCACCTACGCGATCGAGGAAGACGGTGACTCGCACGACAACCGGCTCACCGGGAAGTTCGTAAACAAGGAGCTTGCGGACGATGCCAAGATCCGTTCCCTGCTCGGGAAGGACGAGTATTTCAACGCCGCGAAGACCTTCATCAATGACGTCGAAGGCGAACTGAACCCGAACATCTTCAAGGCGCTCTGGTGGCGGATCCTCGCGGCCCTCGGCATCGGCGGCGGCGTGACCGGCATTGCGGCCGGATCGCACAAGGCGCTGAAGAAGACGAAGAAGCGTCATTACTTGAAGGACAACCGGATCAACGTGCTCGAGAAGAACGAGCGACTGACCGGGACGGACGTCTCGAGAAACGTCACGAAGCAGCCGAAAACGTCCGGGACCGACCATGAGATCGGCAGCGGACACGGCGGCAGCAATACGTTCTGACCTATGAAAGACCGCAGTCTGAAAGACAAATCCGCTTTGCTGGAAAGCATTCAGGAACTCCGGGAAAAAGGGTCCAAGGGGCATAAGCGGATCGCAGAATTTCTCACGGAACAGGCAGGAAAGGCGGCGGGCATGACCGCCGCCGTCCTGGCTTCCGAAACCGGTGTCTCGGAACCGACGGTCGTCCGGTTTGCAAGAGAACTCGGATACGACGGCTACCCGGAATTCCAGGCCGCCTTCCGGAATGCGCTGAAGAACCGGATGACCTCCACGGAGCGCCTCGCATTGCTCTCCTCCAGGAAGTCGGAAAACATGGTGCGCTATACCCTGACCGCCGAGATCCGGAGCTTGAAGGAGACCCTGGAAGCCACCGACGAACGGGATTTTTCCGAGATCGTCTCCCTTTTCCTCGGCGCGGGAAAGGTCTACGTCGTCGGCAACCGCTCTTCCACTGCGCTCGCCGACTATTTCTATTTCTACGCTTCTCTCATTCTGGATAACGTCCACCTCGTTCAGTACGCCACCGGAAGTGACGTTTTTGAGCAGATGATCCGCGTCGGAGCCGGAGACGTGGTCTTCGGGATCACTTTCCCGCGGTATTCCCGGCGCACGGTGGATGCAATGACTTTCGCGAGAAACAACGGTGCCGCGACGATCGCAATGACCGACTCGGAACTGTCGCCCGTCGTGCCGCTCGCAGACAAGGTGCTGTTTGCAAAGAACGACGTTTCCTCGTTCGTGGATTCGCTCGTGGCACCGATGGCATTGCTGAACGCGTTGATCTCCGCGCTCGGCGCAGCGAAAGAAAAAGAAACCGCTTCGAATCTTGATCGGCTGGAACAATTATGGGAAGAATTCACGGTCTATGACCGGAAATAACAAAGGACTGACGATCCATGGACATGACGAAACAAGACATTCCGACCTCTGAACTTTTGAAGGAGCTGCAGGATTCCGGAGCATATGAGGAATACCGCGAAGCGCATCAGGACTGCTTCATCGAGACACCGCTTCACATTCTCTTAAACAAGCTGGTTGCCGAAAAACGCTTAAAAAAGATTCGTCTCTTCCACGAAGCCGGGATCAGCGAGGTGTACGGGTATCAAATCTTCAGCGGGAAGAAACGTCCGGAGCGGAACAAACTCCTGTCGATCACGATTCCGATGAAGCTCACGCTGGATGAAACGCAGAATCTTTTGAAGGCGGCAGGGTATCCGCTTCTTTATCCGAAACACGAAGCGGACGGCATTGTGATGTACGGGATCCTGCATGAAATGATGCTTTCCGAAATCAACGAACTGCTTTATCGGGAGCGGATCCCCTCGCTTTGACGATCATGAAGCACTGCCCGTTCTGTCAAAAAGAGATCCTCGATGAAGCTTCTTTCTGCATCTACTGCATGAAAGAGCTGGCTGAAAAAACCGAGATACCGACCCAACCGATTCCGAAAACATCGCCGATCCGGCGAGTTCTTTTCATTTTGCTGTTTTCTCTCGCCGGGATCGCGATCATTGTGACAGCCGGACTCTTCTTTCTGAACCGGAGCCCTGAGAAAGCCGTTTTTTCCTTTCCTGCTTCTGCCGAATTCCATGCAAGGACGGAAACCGCAGCTAAGGAGCTTGGCTTCCCGGTCAAGGATCTGAACGAACTTGATTATTCCTTCTTTCCGTCCGGCGGCGGGATCCTCGTTTCCTTACCGGCCGGCTCCGAAAAAACAAAGCCGGAAATCGCCGTTCTTTCTGAAGTGATTTCCGCTTCCGTCTACGGCTGTTTCCCCGAAGGATTGTCAGACGACGTCAATTCGGCCCCGGAAGGCTGGAGCAGTTTTGACCGGCAGGGTCTTCCCGAAACGCTGCAGGACCGAATCGACCATCCTGCAAACACCGGTCCTTTGCAGAAATATCTTGTAAAACAATATGTCACGGAAGAATACGGCACTTCGGCCGTGATGACCATCCTGCTCCTTGAATCGGAAGGAACAGCCGACCGGTTCTCGGTATCATTTCTCTTTGCTCCGGAGTCCAGATGACCAGAGAAGAGTTCAAAAACGATCTGTTGAAGACCTATCAGTTTGTGAAAGCCATGTCGTTCAAAAACGGCAATGAAGTACTCCGGCTTCGCCATAAGACGCTCTCCCGCGATCTTATCTTCCGCTCAGTCGCGAGACCGCTCCCCTTATATGAAGCACTGAAAGGGTTATCGCACCCCAATCTGGTACGAATCTACGACGTGCTCACATTCTCCGACGGCACGGTAGTCCTTGAGGAAGCCCTGACCGGAATGACGGTTCAGGAAATCCTTGAAGGCGGGCTTTTCACCTACAGGGATGCCTTGCCGGTGATCCGGGGCGTTTTGGATGCGCTTTCGGCCATTCACGGGATCGGTTTCGTTCACCGGGACGTCAAGCCCTCCAACGTGATGCTGACCGACGGCGGAGGGATCCGCCTCCTCGATTATGACGCCGGACGCTATTACGCTTCTTCAGACGACACCATCCGGCTTGGAACCACGGGATATGCCGCACCGGAACAGTACATAGGCGCCTCCGGTCCCCGGACCGACGTCTTCGCCGTGGGGATCCTCCTGAATACCCTGCTGACCGGGCATCACCCGAGCGAAGAACTTCCGTCGGAGCAGAAAGCACGCCGGCTCGTAAAAAAAGCAACGGCCATCAATCCTGATGACCGTTTTACTTCCGCTGAAGACTTCCGAATGGCGCTCTGATCCGTCTCCGGATCACTTCCACTCGATATATCCTTTGATCGGACTCAGATACGCCTTGTTGTCCGTCTGCACCTGATACCGTTCTCCCTGGTACCAATCTCCGAAACCGATTTCCGTACGATAGTAGTTCCCGGTCTCGGTATCGAGCACGCGCTCGTACCCGAGCGTCGCATCGCTCTGCTTCTGAGAGATCACGTCGTACGTCGCGTTCCTCTTTTCCCAGGAATCCATGATCCCGCTGCTGAGTTCAGACGTATTGTTCGAAGTCTCTCCGGTCGTGCCCATCACCGAACGCCAGAGCTCATTCCGCGCCTTGATGAACGTATCGGTGAAGGAAATGGAACTGACGATCCGGTCGAGAACGGGCTGCCAGTCAATGATCTCCTCTTCCGGCGCCGTCTCCATCAAGATCGTGTAGACCGAGACCGGAGCGGCATCGATCTGCGGTCCGAAGAGCGAGAACGGATTCTGCAGCACGTAATAGATAAAGCTGCCGTCCACGGTCGCAGAAAAGATGCCCTCCATCTTCTTTCCGGAGGTCTTCGAGACGCACTTGCCGACGAGGACCTCTCCGCCGAACACGCTCGCTCCGAGATTCTCCGCCACGGTAAAGCCGGAATAGCCGTAAAACGGCTCCGATGCGCGGAAGAAACCTTCCGTATCAACGCTCGGAAAGACCGGCAATACCGCAAATTCCGAATTTGCCCCGTAATTCGAAGCGTACCAGTCGTGCGCTTCCTGTGATTTCACGCCGCCGACACAGTTCAGGTTAAAATACATTTCCCGCTCCGGGCAATTCGGATCCGACACAGAAATGGCGTAGCTGATAAGATCGATGTCACCCGTTCCTTTCAGACCGACCTGCACTTTCCACCCTTTGGGCTTGTCCAGACTGAAATAGCCGCTGCCGTCTTCATAGTGTTCGAAAGTGACGGAAGCGGACTCCGCAGGCGTGATCTTCACACCCGTCCCCGGGAGGACCCCCGGAAGTGTCCCCGGAAAACTTGCCGTGTTCTCATCATTGCAGGCGGAGAACAGAAGCATTGGCAGAAGCATCAATGATGCGAAGAAAAGACCGCTGCGCTTCATGATCTGCCTCACATTTTTCTCAGTTTCATCATGCCGGAGCCAAACTCGAGGAGTCCCTCTTCGTCCGCCTTCAGTTCGTCCCAGGAAGACTGCTCTTCGCCGAACATCTCACGGTGTTCTCCGGTATCGTAATAATACTTGCCGTCCAACGCCTTCCATGCCTTCTCTTCTCTCGTGAAGTATCCGTTTTCGACCGGGCCGATCTCGCCGGCCTCCACCGCCGCCCGGATCTCTTCTTCCGAAACGCCTTCCGGGATCTTCATCCATTGCAGGACACGGTGATCGGGAGTGAATTCCACGATGACGTCGAACAACTGCATCATTTCGCGTTTCTCGTCTTCGTCGATCTCACCGGAAGCAATGCGCCGGTCCAGATCCCGGATCACTTCCTCTTTCGAAAACAGCGAGAATTCGTCGCCGATCATGGCCATGGCCTTCGCGACCTCGTATTTTCCGGCGATCTCCGTCATGGTAAGGTCCGCTTCGCTCATTTCTGTGTCACCGATCCCGGGCTCTTCCGTTACCGTGCCCTCTTCCGTCTTTTTCAATGCGACCGCAAAGAAGCCGAGCGCGAACACGAGGTATTCTCCGTCCCGCATTTCCAGGGTCTCCGCGGCTTTTAAGAAATCGCTGTTCGGGAGGTTCAGGAAGCCGTTCAGGGTATAATGAAACGTGCCCCAGCCCGTCTGTTCCCACGTGCCCTGCTCTTCCTGACCGTTTGCCGCATTCTTCATGAGGAGCGTGTGGTCCTCGAAGAACGTGTAGGTGACGGCGGAAAAGTCATTGCCGTCCTCGCTTTTGAATTCCGACGCCGGAATGTGCTTCAGGTCGTTCGACCACGCATTCACGAGATAGTCCACCGTCCACGTACCGACGATGAATTTCAGTCCCCGTTTCAGATCGCTTGCATCCAGTTCCATGATCTTTCTCCTTTTCTTTTCGCTGCTCCGGCTTACGTCACAGCCGGACGTCCAGTTCCACCGGGCAATGATCCGATCCGAAGATCTCGTTGTGGATCGAAGCGCCCTCCAGTTTTTCGTTCAGGTCTTCCGACACGATGAAGTAGTCGATCCGCCAGCCCGAATTGTTCTCCCGGGCGTGAAACCGGTAGGACCACCAGGAATAGGCGTCCTTTTCGTCCGGATAAAAGTAGCGGAACGTGTCCGTGAAGCCCGCTGCCAGAAGTTCCGTCATCTTGGCGCGTTCTTCGTCCGTAAAGCCCGCGTTCATCCGGTTCGTCTTCGGATTCTTCAGGTCGATCTCTTCATGCGCGACGTTTAAATCCCCCGTGAAGATGACGGACTTTTTCGCCGCGAGCTGCTTCACGTATCCGCGGAAGGCGTCCTCCCACTGCATCCGGTAATCGAGACGTTTGAGACCGTCCTGCGAATTCGGCACGTAGACCGTCACGTAATAGAACGTCTCGTATTCCAGCGTAATGACGCGGCCTTCGTGATCGTGTTCCTCGATGCCGAGCCCGTAGGTCACGGAAAGCGGTTCATGCTTCGTGAAGACCGCCGTTCCGCTGTATCCCTTTTTCTCCGCATAATTCCAGTACTGATGATAGCCCGGAAGGTCCAGTTCGATCTGCCCCGCCTGAAGTTTGGTCTCCTGCAGGGAAAAGAAGTCCGCGTCAAGCGCACGGAACACGTCCATGAAGTTTTTGCTCATCATGGCGCGAAGGCCGTTCACGTTCCAGGAAATGAATTTCATTCTTTGTACTCGTATACTTTATAGTCGCCCTCGAACATGGCGTTGATGTCCTTCAAGGTCTCGCGGACCAGAAGATCGCCGCCCTCGTGGCCGATCTGACCGGAGGCAATGAACGCGGAATAATGACCGTGTTCCTCCGCCTTCTTCGTCGGAAGATATCCCTCCGCGCCGCAGCAAAGCTGGATCAGGAAAGTCTGCTCCGGGAACGCCCTCGCGCGGATCTGGTTGCCGTAATCCAGGAAGAGTTCGAAGGGGTTCGTCGCGATCGCGATCGATCCCATCCGGACGATGTGGACTTCGGTATCAAGCGTTTCCATCTTCTCCTGAAGGGCATAGCGCTGGATGATGCCGAGATACCGCTGCAGGTGCGCAACGTCATTGTAGTCGATGTCGCCTTCCTTGTTCCGGATGAATTCCTGCACCTTTTCCACGGATTCGTTGTACTCGCTCAGCGTGCAGCGCCGGAGCGGGAGCTGCATGTTATGCACGTGATGCTCAAATTTGACGTCTTCCTGACGTCCTTCCTTGAACCCGTCTCCGTCTTCCCACGCTTCGAAAATCGCGTGTGCGACCCGTTTTCCGGCCTTCTTCATGCCTTCTATGTCGAACATCGACGGATCGGCCTTCCGGACCGGCGGATTCACGCGGATGAGGTTCGGATCGTTCACGTCCGTATCGGGGTTGACCCAGCGAACGAGGTCGACCGGACACTGGTCGCCGGCGGCCGAGCAAAGCGGCAGCAGGAAGATGTCCTCGCCGAACCGCTCTCTGACGAGTTTCTTCACTTCTCCCCAGTAGTCCGGAGAAACGAACAGTCTGTGCTGCACGCACTGCGCGGGGCAGGCAATGTTCGCGACGATGCCGGTCAGTTTTCCGGCTTCGTCGAAGACGTACATCAATTCGACGCCGGAGTCATTGCCGCCTTCCACTTCGGTAAAGCAGGCCGTGTTCGCATTGCCCCACATCTGCGCCGTACCGTCGTTGTAATCGACGCGGCGGCACATCCCGACGACGGCGCGCTCGAATGCGTTCGCGAACGAACCCGGAGCACGGTTCAGCCACGCTTCGCGGGCGGCTTTCGCTATGCCTTCGGAAGCGATCTTGAACTTCTCTTCCGGAGAAGCGATCTCGGGGTTGTCCGTGATCTTCGCCTTTTCGACGTATTTCTGTCCGGGTTTCAGGGAGGCGATCAGCATCTGCTTCCATCCCTTGATCGGGCTGCTTCCCTCTTCGAAACGGCGCCCGCCGCCCGGCGCGTAGCCGGTATGCGTGTGGATCGCACTGATCATGACCTTGTCCGGATCGAGTCCGTCCGGACGGTCCTGAAGCAGTGCCCTGACTCCCATCGTCAGACGGTAGCTGATGCTCGGCAAATCGCAGCCGACGATGACCATCTGATCCCCGTCGCACTCCACCGCCATCGCGGTGACCATCAGCGGTTTTTCGACGTATTCCGAAATCCGCTCCGCAAACTGCCCGGCGAGAGAGATCTTTTTCTCGGGGGTAATGTTCACTTCAGACCAACCGATCTTCAGTTTTCCCATGTCTTTTTCCTCCCTTGGAATCTTTTTCTTCTTGGATCATGAAAAACAAGGGCCGAAGCGTGCGCCTCAGCCCGTAAATCATCAATAATACGTCGCCATCACGTCGAGAACGATCCGCATCGCGGGAAGCAGATCCTTCAAAACGAGAAACTCTTCTCTCGTATGGCAGCCGTTCGCGCCGACCGAGCCCATGCAGATCGCCGGGATCCCCTTCGACAGCGGATAATTCGCGTCGGTGGAACCGGAACGGTAGATCGGCTCGACGCCGAGCGTTTCCCGAATCGCCTGTTCCAGTTTCTCTTCGAGCGGACGCTCCTTTTCCGGCGCAATGTTCCCGCAGGGACGCTCGCCGAGCAGTTCCACGCCGACCTTGATCCCCATCGTGCGATACGCCTCAATGACCGCATCGAAGGACGCCTTCATCTTCGAAAGGCATTCAATGGCGTCCGACCGGTATTCAAACAGCATCTCCGCTTTCTGGGCGATCGTGTTCACCGACGTGCCGCCCGAGATCTGACCGACGTTGTACGTGGTCTTCGTATCCGGCTTGTCCGGCACCTTGATCGCATAGAAGGTCTCGATCATCGACGCCAGATAACGGATCGCGTTCCGGTTGCCGAATTTCGAATAGGAATGGCCGCCTTCGGTCTCGACCGTGATCTTGTAGCGGTGGGAACCGACGGCACGGCTCGTTAAGCGGTTCGGCGTGGATTCCACGGTAATGAGTTCCTTGATCCTGTCGCCGTAGGTGTCGACGATGCAGCGCGATCCCTTCAGATTTCCGAGCCCTTCCTCGCAGGAATTCGCGACGATGAGCAGTCCCTGCTTCGGCTGCAGTCCGTTCTTCAGGAAATACAGCGCGCTCGTGAGCAGAACGCAGAGCGGTGAAACATCGTCCGTGATGCCCGGGCAGCGGTACACCTCTTCTTCCGTGAAAAGCGGAAGGGGCGTCATGTCCGGAAAGACCACGTCGGTATGAGCCATCATGACGGCGAGGTCATTGTCGCCGGTGTCATTGATGGACCAGATCACGTTTTTCGCTTCGTCCACATGCACGTTTTCCGCGCCCTGTGCTTTCAAAAACCGGGTCAGATACTCGACCCTGAGGTCTTCGTGATGCGAGGGTGCCGGTATGACGGCGAGCTCACGGATCAGCTTTTTCAGGTCTTCCAGACACTCCGAGGCATACGCCTCCATTTTCTCATTCAACATATGATTATTCTCCTTTTTCTTCCGTTTCCGGAGCCTTTTCTTCTGTTTCCGTTGTCTTCTCCTCATCTTCCCAGCCGGTAAACGTGGCGGAATGCAGGTACTGATCTCCGGAATTCTGATCGATCGTCTCGGTCTCCTCTGCTTCCTGTTCCAGCAGGATCGTCTTCTGCTCCAGCACCGGATACAGGGCAAACGCGACCAGAAGATTCGTCAGCGGAAAACTGACGAACAGTACGAAGACCGCACTGTACGGCAGCAGCAGGATCGGAGCGGCGAGGAAAAGCAGCGTCGAAAGGAAAGCCAGTCCCGACCGCTTCCAGCCCTGGAATACGAGGAATATCGAGTTCTTCAGCAAATCAAGGAACCGTAAATTCACGTAGGCATTCATCAGGAAAAAATACAGGGAAGCCACGTACGCCCAGATGAGCAATGCGATCGCGAACGCCGCAAGTCCGAGCAGGAGCCAATGCATTTCCCTTCCGTAATACGAGTAGAAAATGATGCTGAACGTAAAGGCCGCAAAGATGAACAGAAAGATCAGCCCGCCGAAGAAGGATTTCCAGAAGTCGTCCTTGAACGCCTTCCAGAAATCGCGCCACAGGAAGAAGTTTTCATCCTGGACCATTTTGATCGAGATCCGGCTCATGGCCTTGAGCGCCGCAGGCAACGTCACGACCGGCAACGCCGCAAGGATGAAGACCAGATTCAGCTTCAGAATGTTGAAAAATTCACGCCAGAGCGTGGAGAGCACCAGCATGATGCCCTTCTTTTTCGGCGCATCCTTCGGGATGTCCGGTTTGTCTTTCGATCTGAAATTAAAGAGTCCCATCGCTGGTCACCTCCGGACGGGCGAGCGTTCGCACGGACAGTTTGGATTCCGAATCGAACAGGTGGATCCTCGACGGATCGAGGTGCACCGTAACTGTGCTTCCTTCCGCGATCTCCGTATGATTCTGGAACACCGCCGTAAACACGACGCCGCCGGCTTCCAGTTCCGTATACAGTCCGGCGCCCATCGTCACGATTTTCCGGACTGCGGCTTCAAAATGATACTTCGCAGCTTCTTCGGTGTCCGGGATCAGCCGGAAATCCTCCGGCCGGACGGCGGCAATGATCTTCTTTCCGCTCTCATTCCGGTATTGTTCTTCCGGAATGAGCGACTTCGGAACGGTGAATTCCGTTCCCATGAATTTCACGACGCATTCGCCGTCACGGTCCGACATCCGCGCTGCATAAAAGTTCATCTGCGGATTCCCGACGAAACCGGCGACGTAAACGGAATTCGGCTCGTTATAGATCTCGGCCGGAGTTCCGATCTGACGGATCATCCCCTCTTCCATCACGACGATCCGGTCGGCCAGCTGCATGGCCTCGCCCTGATCGTGCGTCACGTACACGAACGTCGTTTTCAGCGAACGGTGCAGTTCCGCAATGAGATCGCGGATCTCGACGCGCATTTTCGGATCAAGATTCGAAAGCGGCTCGTCGAACAGGAAGACGGCGGGATCGCGGACCATTGCCCTCGCGAGCGCCGTTCTCTGTTTCTGTCCGCCGGAAAGCTGCCGCGGTTTCCGGTTCAGGATGTGAGTGATGTCGAGACGCTCCGCAGTTTCCTTGACCTTCGCTTCGATCGCATCCGGCTTCCATTTCAGACTTTGCAGAGGAAACGCAATGTTCTTGAACACGTTTAGGTGCGGATAGAGTCCGAAATTCTGGAACACCATCGCGACGTTCCGGTGCATCGGCTCGATGCCGTTCATGTCCTCGCCGTCGAAACAAACGCGGCCGTCCGTCGGTTTTTCGATCCCGGCAATGAGCCTGAGCAGCGTGGTCTTCCCGCAGCCGGACGGCCCGAGCAGAACCATGAACTCGTGATCCCGGATGACGAGATCGAGGCTCCGGAGCGCATGCACCTCGTCGAAATCTTTTTTTAACGCTTCCAGTCTGATTTCAGCCAATGACAACCTCCATGCCGGGCCGGGCCCGGTCCATAAGAAACGGGGTTTCTGTCAGAACACTTCTGCATTCCATACAAAAACCCCTGTTTCCCGCATATTTACTCCGTTTTGTCGGATGCTTCTTAACTCAACCCTTGACCGCGCCTGCCGTAATGCCTTCCACGAACGTTCTGTTCATCGCGATGAACAGGATCAACATCGGCATGACCGCCAGCATCGTGCCTGCCATCATGAGGTTGTACTGGCTCGCGCCGGCGCCGCCCATCGACTGCAGTTTGACGACGGCCACGACGAGCGTCGTCGCGGTCTGGCTCTTCGCGAGCATCAGGCTCGGAAGCAGGTAGTTGTTCCAGGAACCGCGGAACGTGATCAGAGCAATCGTACCGAGGATCGGCTTCGACAGCGGCAGAATGATCCGCCACCACGTACTGAAGAAGGAGCAGCCGTCGATTCTGGCCGCCTGGTCCAGTTCGGTGCTGATCGTCTTAATGTAACCCATCGTCAGGAACAGGTTCGAGGCGCCCGCCGTACCGAACTGCACGATCGCCAGACCGAACAGGTTATTGATGCCGACCTTCGTGGTGATCCGAAGCACGGGGAAGATCGTGATGGAACCCGCGCCGATGAACATCGTCGCAAGGAACAGCCAGTACAGGAACTTCTGCCCCGGGAAATGACCGCGCTGGAAAACGTAGGCGGACATCGAAGTGAACAGGACCACGAAGAACACGGTCAGCAGGGAAACGAACGTCGAGTTCAGGGTGTAGCCGAAGAAGTTGCCCTTCGTGCCGACCCAGCCGCCGTTTCCGCTGAACACCTGAATGTAGTTGTCAAACAGGTCCGCGATCGTGGCGTCGCCCGTGAACAGTTTCGCAAAGGTCGCCGGGAACGGATTCACGCCGCCGCCCGCGATTTCCATGTTTGTCTTAAAGGATGCCGTCAACGTGTAGAACAGCGGGATGAACGTGATGATCACGACGATCACAAGGAACGTGTACAGCACGATTTTTGCAGGAATACTCATTCTCATTCTCATGACTGCACCTCCTTATGAATAGACTTCGCCGGACTTCTTCGTCGTGCGGAGATAGATGATCGTCACCACGCCGAGAATGAGCGCCGTCACGACCGTCAGTGCGGAGCCGTAACCGTAGTCCTGCGCCGCCATGCCTTCCGCTCCGAAGAACGTCTTATAAATGTACGTCATCATCACCTCGGTCTCTCCGGCAGGCCGGCCGTTCGTCAGCGTCAGGACGAGGTCTGTCACCTTAAGAGAGCCCAGGATGGCGTTCATCAACACCATCTGCAGCACGGGTCCGAGAAGCGGTATCGTGATCGTGAAGAACTGTCTCGTATTCGAAGCGCCGTCGATGGAGGCCGCTTCGTACAAGTCAGGTGAGATGCTTTGCAGACCTGTCATGAAGAACAGCATGTTAATGCCGAAGTTCTGCCAGATCGACGCGATCATGATAACGATCATGGCCGTCGTGCCGTTCGAGAACCACATCACCGGCTCGCCGCCGAAGAGTTTGATGAACTCATTGATGACGCCGCCCTGATGGGTGAAGAAATAACGGAAAATGACGCCGATGATGGCCACGGAGACCATGGACGGCATGAAGTAGACGGCTCTGAAGAAACTCCGTCCTTTCAGCCGGCTGGCCAGGATGAATGCCAGGACCAGCGCAAGCGGGATCTCTACGATCAGTTTCCCGAATGCGAATATGAAGGTGTTCAGCACCGCTTTCCAGTATTTCGGCGACCGTTCGAAAACCCTGATGAAGTTTTCAAAACCGACCAGTTTGATCGAGCCCCACCCTTTATATGAGAAAAGGCAGAACCGGACGATCCATACCAGAGGAATAACGACGAAGACCACCAGTCCCGTGACACTGCCGAGAATCATCAGATAACTTTGAATCGTTCTGACGGTGTTCAGTTTTCGTTTCTTTTTCATACTCCCTCCAGACTAATACAGATACAACGCTACCCCTGCATCCATTAGTTATGACAATTTTAGCATTCCAGCCTTTGTTTGTCAATGATTTCGCCGTAACTTTTTTGTGTAAGTTTCACAAGTTTCTCACATTCCTTTTCGTACAATTTGTTGACTTTTCGAAATAAATTGACCGTCCGTGAAAAGCGCGGTATACTTGCTGGTGGCGGCTCGTTTTCCCTGCCTGACGAAAACTCCGCCGCAAAAACTCTGACGCTTCAAGGAGGAACCCCATGAGTTTCATGAAAATCGGCTGGGCCGAAGAAAGCATCACACCCGAAAAAAAGGTCTCGCTGGCCGGACAGTTTGCGGAACGGATCTCCGAATACGTGGAAAAGCCGCTCACCTGCACTGCCCTGGCGATCGAGGCGGACGGCGATCACGTCGTTTTCGCGGCCTGCGAACTCGTCAACGTTTCCGTCCGGCTCGGAAAGCGGATCCGGGAAGCCATCAAAAGAAAAGCGGAAGGCACCGGTCTCGATCCGATGAAGGTCATCATCTCCGCGACGCACACGCACACGGGCCCCGCCTATGCCGAACAGGGCACCTCGGCGGCCGGCAGCGCGCCGAACAGCATCGGCTCCAAAAATCTCCTGATATCGCTGCTTCCGGCCGGGAAGCAGTATGTTGAGAAACAAAACGTCACTTCCAACCCGGAGATCGCGACTCCCGAAGAAGTCTCCGCATTTCTTACGGAAAAGATCAGCGACGCTGTCGTGACCGCATGGAATGCCCGGGAAGAAGGCGGCTCCTTCTCGAACGCCTTCGCCCGCGCCGCCGTCGGCATGTGCCGGAGGGCGCGCTACAACGACGGCTCCGCCGCCATGTGGGGAGAAACGAACACGGCGGTCTTCACCGAGGTCGAAGGCGGGAGCGACACCGGCGTCGAACTGCTTTACGTGTTCGATAAGGAAAGAAAGCTGACGGGCGTCGTCGCGAACATTGCCTGTCCGGCCCAATGCGTCCAGCACCGTCTCTTCGTTTCGCCGGACTACTGGGGAGAAGCGAAGAAACTCGTCCGCGAGCACTTCGGACAGGACGTTTTCCTGCTTCCGCTCTGCTCCGCCGCCGGCGACCAGTGCCCGGTCGACATCGTGCGCTGGGTCGAGCCTGAAAGCGACGTTTTCGATCCGAACATCGAACGGGTGAACCCGGTCCGACGGAAAGCCGATCCGTCCATGTTCGATCTCTCCGGCATGAAAAAAGCCGGGAAGCGTGTCGCGCGGGAGATCATCGATACTTATGAGGAAGGTCTCGACAATCTGCAGGAAGACGTCCCGTTCATCCATCATGTGAAGACCGTCAAACTGCCCATCCGGAGGGCGACGCGGGAAGACGTAAGAAAGGCCGAGGAACGGATCCGCACCTATATTGAAAGGAAGGAAGGGGACGTGGATTACAACGACGCCGCGCGCCTTCAGGTCGATCTCGGCATTCTCACCCGCTTTAAGATGCAGGAATACTGCGACGTATTGAACACGGAAGTTCACTTGCTCCGTCTGGGGAGCGTCGCGATCGCGACGAATCCTTTCGAACTGTTTCTTGATTACGGCAATCAGATCAGAGCGCGGTCGAATGCGGAGCAGACGTTTCTCATTCAGCTCGCTGCGGGAGCAGAATGCTATCTTCCGACGGAAAAGGCCGAAAAAGGCGGTCATTACAGCGCGTTCATTGCCTCGGGACAGGTCGGTCACGAAGGCGGAGACCTGCTCGTCAGGGAAACGCTCGAAGACATCAACACCTCGCTTTTCCCGCGGTCCTGACCGCCTTTGTACATTATTAACAAAAAGCGTCCGCCCCCCGTTCACTTTATATGTCAAAATGCTTGACATATTGACGGAAAAGCAGTACAATGACGTCAGTTAAAGGTGCAACTTATGTTGCGCAAATCAAAAAGAGGAGGAAAACTTATGAAGAAGTTGTTTATGGCCCTGCTTGTCCTCGCTATGGTGATCGGACTCGCAGCCTGCCAGGGTGAGAAGAAGACCACCGAGATTTCTGAAGTAGACTACTACTGCAACGTCGGTGCTTATCGTATCACCCTTGAGAAGGCGATCAACGAATTCAATGAAGGTGCCGGTAAAGAAGCTGGCGTCAAGATCAATTTCCTTGGCGACATCAACAACTACACCACGTCCCTTCAGGCAGCTATGGATGCGGGCACGCATTACGACCTCTACGACAAAGGATCCGGAAACCAGCAGTGGATCCAGCAGGGTTGGGTACTTGACCTGTACTCGATCCAGAAGGATTATCCGGAACTTGATGCGATGATCAAGAGCTATGAGAAATACATCGCTCCTGGCGTCAACATTCAGGACGGCATCCTTTGCAACCTTCCGCTTGAAGTTGTTCCGTTGAAGTTCGCGGTGAACACCGACCTGCTTGAGAAGAACAACCTCAAAGTCGAAGACATCAAGACCTGGGAAGACATGTACAATGCGGCGAAGACCATCCGCGAGAACGCGGTTGCTGCCGGCCGCGACGAGTTCGGCTTCGGCTGGTGCACATGGGGCGCCTGCTGGACCCGTCTGACCTTCCAGGCGTGCTGCAACTCCACCGGTAAGAACTACTGGGATCCGAACACCGGTTCCTATGACTTCCAGCAGTGGAAAGAGCCCTGCGAGTACATCAAGAAGATGTACAAAGAGGGCATCATGCTCGGCGCGGACGACCTTGCGATCGACCCGATCCGTGCGGAATTCGCGAAGGGCCGTGTCGGTTTCTTCGGCGCTCCGTCCTATGACTACGCAGTGTACACCGAGCAGTTCCCGGCAGCCGAAAACGGCGTGCATTGGACTGTTATCGATCCGCCGACCTTCGGTGACAACCCGAACTACAAGGGCACGTACCTTGATCGTTGCGGCACCACCATCGACAAGGTCGCTTGGGACGCTGCTTCCGATGCGAAGAAGGCTGCGATCGTGAAGGCGCTTTGCTTCATCAACAGCGATGATCTGCTTCAGAGAATCTATGAGATGGGCGGCCTGATCTCCTACAAGCCGGAAATCTCTCAGAAGGCGAAAGTTTCTGCAGACATGGGACCGCAGTGGGCTCTGTTCGGCGACGTAGCGAACTATCGTAACGTTGCGCTTGTTCCGGATTCGGTTTGCAAGAACTATCTGGAAGGCGACATCATTGCGACCACGTTCGACGACTGGATGCATGACAAGTGGCAGGGCAAGCCGGAAGCCACGTTCGACGAAGTTGCGAAGGATCTGGAAGATCGTTACAACGCAGCTTGGGCGAAGGCGAAGGCTGACAAGGATATCGACACCTCGATCTATGAGTACGAGTACAGCCTTGCGAAATAATTTTCCAGACTGAGCTAATGCTCACGGGGTTAGAGAATCCCGGAAGGGCCCGGCAAATGCCGGGCCCTTCCCTATGCTGTAAAGCGATGAGATTGTTTTACTCTCTCTGATTCAGAACGAACGGCCGTCCAGTTTCATGGAGGCCTTCACTTTTTCCTGCAGGTTCGAAAGGAACCGCTCCCACTCCGTCTCGTCCACAAAGGGATTGCCGCCCTCTTTCAGCTGTCTCTCCCGCTTCTCAATGATGTCATTGTCCGCCGGGTGATTGCCGAGGTGGATGTCCACGTGCTCCTTCTTCAACTCTTCCGCTTTCCGGATCATCCTCTCAGGCGTGTCCCCGGGTAGGTCGAAATGTGCCAGGAAATAGTCCCGTGTGGCGCTTAAGCCCACGCCGCCGAGAAGTCCTGCGCGTTTCTTCACGCCATCCTCTTCCACGTCAAAGAAGAACGTCATCACGCCGGGCGTATGCCCCGGAGTTTCTATCAAAGTGATCTCGGTATTTCCCTGCCGGTAGACTTCGCCGTCCTCGAACAGATAATCAAAGGTTTCCGGTGCGTGAAAGAGCGGCGTTGCCTCCCACGAAAGCTCCGCCAGTTCGAAATCCTTCCGCGTCCGGATCATTTCCGCATCCGTCCGGCTGATGCCGAGCTTGCATCCGTACAGCCGGCGGAAATACTCGGCCGCGCCCATATGATCGTAATGTCCGTGCGTCATGATGATCGTCCGGATCTCCTTCGGATCGAAGCCGAGCCGGTACACGGAATCGACGAGCATCGGCACGGTCACCGTGAACCCCGCGTCAATCATGACGAGGCCGTCGCCCGTGTCAATGAGATGGCCGCAAACGGCCCGGTCTCCGACGTAATACAGGTTTCCGTAGATCCGGAACGGGTCGATGTGCTTCTCCCACGGACGCTCGAAAAACGCGCGGTTGTTTTTTCTGTAGTTCTGAACGTATTCTTCAAAAGTCTGCGCCATAAACGTTCTCCTTTCCTGTCAGGGATCCCTGTCATCCTCCCCGGTCTTTTCTTTCCGCCCGGGCCGACGGCACAACAAAAGCAGGGTACGGGAATCGAACCCGCCTCCTCGGCTTGGGAAGCCGATGTACTACCGATGTACTAACCCTGCGTGCTTTGTATTATAACAGATTATTTCGAAAAGTAAAGCGTTTTCTGCCGTGCGGACCGGGAAACGCCTCATTCCTCTTCCGCGACGGCGTACAAGGCTTCCAGCGTGGCTGCGGCATTGATCCGGACGCGTTTTTCCGCCGCATTCGGCGTGCCCCGGAGATAGGAGGAAGCATGCCGCCGCATCTCCAATACGGCGAGATGTTCTCCCTTTTCTTTTCGAAGAAGTTCGCCGTGACGGCGGATCATTGCCCGGATCTCCGTAAGGTCCGGTCTTTCCGGCAACGTCCCGGTCTCGAACAGCGAACGGATCTCCCGGAAGATCCAGGGATTCCCCTCCGCGCCTCTTGCGACCATGACGCCGTCGCAGCCGGTTTCCTGCATCATCCTGACCGCATCTTCCGCAGAGAAAACATCGCCGTTCCCGATGACCGGGATCTTCACGCTTTCCTTCACTTTCCGGATCGCTTCCCAGTCCGCTTTCCCGCTGTAATACTGCTCTCTCGTCCTTGCGTGCAATGCGATCATCGACACGCCGGACGCTTCCAGGATCCGGGCAATCTCATACGCTTCCGTCCCATCCGCCGAAAACCCTTTCCGAAGTTTGACGGTCACCGGTTTCTTCAGGGCCTTCGTCATGGCCGTAAAGATCTTTTCCACGAGTTCCGGTTCCCGAAGCAATGCGCTTCCCTCGCCGTTTTTCACGACTTTCGGCACCGGGCAGCCCATGTTGAAATCAATGAAATCGAACTCCTCTTCCAGTTTCAGCGCTTCTTCCGTCAGAATGCCGGGATCGCGGCCGAACAGCTGCACGCCGACCGGACGGTCTTTTTCTCCGTGCTGCAAAAGAAGGCCCGTATTTGCATTGTGATAATGCAGGGCCTTCGCGCTGACCATTTCCGTATAGAAAAGACCGCATCCCATATCTTTGGCGATCTCCCGGAATGCGCCGTCCGTGACGCCGGCCATTGGCCCGAGCGCTACGGGGAATGCGATCTTCAGTCCTTTTATAACGATGGGGCCGGGCGAAACCGGTTCCCGGTCACTTCTTGTCATTGCCTTCCCCTGAAAAGAATACCCGGTAATAGAGTTCCAGCATCTCGAAGAGTTCCGCGTGTTCTTCCGACAGTTTCCGGACCTTCAGCCCGGCCTCGATCTCATCGTAATAGTAATCGTATTCCGATGCGCCGGTCCGAAGTGTCAAGGTTCCTTCGGGCGTATACTCGACGGTCAGGATCCCGCCCGCGCCTTCGGTAAACAGAACACACATGGCCTGCAGCTCGTTTTTCACGGTTTCGGGCAGGTTCGAGAAGACCGGATTGAAATAATACTTTTCCTCATAGGAGTTCGCGCCGCAAAGCACGACGTTTTCCTTCGCTTCTTCCGCCATGATTACCCCCTGAACACCGTCATTGCCGCCAGTACCGTGAGCAATACGAGCAGTACGGTAATGATGCCGAAAACGATGACCCGGTTTTTTTTCACGATCCGGTTCCGGTTGTAGAGGATCCCTTCCAATGCGTACAGGGCCGCAAGGATCGCGGCCAGCCCGAAAGTGATCGGGAACAGGACCGTCAGCGTCGCGGACCGGAAGCAAAGGATCACCGCCAGCACGATGATCGCGACGGCCAGGATCATCTCAATGACTTCCAGCTCAAAATTTCTTCTTCTCACTTGCTCCTCCTCGTTTTCGCCCCGCTATTACGGGATCACGCGTCTTTTCCGTCCTGTTCCGGATGAAGGTACCGGTAGACGGCCTCCGCGGCCTTGCGGTGAAATCCCTTCGTCTCAGCGATCTCCTCCGCCGTCGCTTTTTTCAGTGCATCAATGTTTTCAAATTTCCGGATGAGTTCCGTTTCTCGCTTCGGACCGACGGACGGGATCTCCGACAGGACCGAACGGATCGAGTTTTTCGTATGCAGCCCCCGGTGGAAGGTGATCGCGAACCGGTGCGCCTCGTCCTGGATCCGGGTCACGAGCCGGAAATACTCCGAATGCTCGTCCGTCGGGACTTCCCGGCCGTCGTACCAGATGCCCCTCGTCCTGTGCCGGTCGTCCTTGACCATCCCGGCGACCGGAATGGAGATCGACGCTTCCGTGAGAACGTCCAAAGCCGCATGCACCTGCCCTTTTCCGCCGTCCATGAGGATGAGGTCCGGGTAGGTCTGAAAGGCTCCGTTCTCTTCTTCCCGCTGCCGGAACCGCCGGGAAAGGACCTCCCGCATCGACGCGTAATCGTCTGGCCCGGAAACGGTACGGATCCGGAATTTCCGGTAATCGTTCTTCTTCGGACGCCCGTCCTCGAAGACGACCATGGAGCCCACGGACTCAAAGCCGCTGGTGTTCGAGACGTCGTACGCCTCGATCCGGCGGATTTGAGAAAGACCGAGCAGTTCCGCAAGTTCCTTGACCGCGCCGGACGTTTTCGCTTCTTCTTTCTTAATTCGGTCCTTATCGCGTTCGAGCACCGTTTTGGCGTTCTCCTTCGCGAGCAGGATAAAATGCTCTTTTTGGCCCCTTTTCGGCACGATGACGGCCGTTTTGTGGCCGCGTCTCGCCGAAAGGTAGGTTTCGACCGCTTCCCGGTCCGAGATCTCGCTTTCCAGGACCACTTCCTTCGGAATGAGCGGCGTTCCGGAATAGAACTGTTTCACGAAGTTCTCAATGATCTCGCTCTCGGGATCGTCTTCGGAAGCCGTCATGTGATAATGGTCCCGGCCGACGAGATTCCCGTCTCTCACAAAGAACACGGACACCACCGCATCCCTGCCCTCTTTCGCAACGGCAATGAAATCCCGGTCCTCTCTCGATTCGAGGTCCGAGACCTTCTGCTTTTCGGCCGTCTGCGTGACGGATCTTAAAAGATCGCGGTACCGGATCGCCTCTTCGTACTCCTGCCGTTCGGAAGCTTCCTTCATCTTCTCTTTCAGGTCGCGGAGAACGTCCTTATAGTCGCCCTCCAGAAAGCGGAGGATCCCGTCGACTCTTTTCCGGTATTCCGCTTCCGGGACGTTCCCGGTGCACGGCGCGGGACATCGCCCCATGTCATAGTTCAGGCAGGGCCGCTCCTTGCCTGCGTCCCGCGGCAGGACCTTTCTGCAGGTCCGGATGGGATACAGGGCGTGCAGCAGTTCCAGCGTCTCGCGCACGGCATAAGCCGAAGTGAACGGTCCGAAATAACGGCTTTTGTCCCGCTTCATTTCCCGCGTCATGAAGACCCGCGGATATTTCTCCTCCACGGTCACGCGGATGAAGGGGTAACCCTTGTCGTCCACCAGCATCGTATTGTATCGGGGACGGTATTCCTTGATGAGATTGCATTCCAGAACGAGCGCCTCCGTCTCCGAATCGGTGACGATGTACTCGAACCGGTCAATGTGCGAGACCATCTGACGGATCTTCGCCGACTTGCCGCGCGACGACTGGAAATACTGCCGGACGCGGTTCTTCAATACGACGGCCTTCCCGACGTAAATGACCTCGCCCGAAGCGTCGTGCATCAAATACACTCCCGGCGAGGCCGGGAGTTTCTTTAATTCCGCTTCAATGTCAAAGGTCTTTTCCATGAAACAGCCTTACGGCGAAACGGGTTCCGTTACGGGAGCCGTCTCTTCTTCGCCCGGGGTCTCCGCCGTTTCCGGGGAAACCTTCGCTTCCTCTTCCCGCTCCTTCCGGCATTTGTCTAAAATGTCCATGAATTCGCGACCGGTGATGGTCTCCTTCTCGATGAGGTATGCCGCGATCTTGTCGAGGACGTCCCGGTTTTCCGAAAGCATCTCCTTCGCCTTTTCATAGGCCTGCGAAAGGATCTCCTTGACCTCGAGGTCCACCTTCGCCGCCGTCGAATCCGCGCAGTTCAGCACGCGCCGCGCCTCGAGGTAGCGGCTTTCCACGGTCTCGAGCTGCATGAGTCCGAAATAATCCGACATGCCGTACATCGTGATCATAGTCCGCGCGTAGTTCGTGGCCTTTTCGATGTCGTTCGCGGCTCCGGTCGTCACGTCTCCGAAGACGAGTTCTTCCGCCGCCCTGCCGGCGAGCGCCATGACGATGGAGTCAATGAGTTCGCTCTTCGTGTTCAGGTATTTCTCTTCTTCCGGCGTCTGCATCACATAGCCGAGCGCACCCATGGTGCGCGGCACGATCGTGATCTTCTGCACGGGTTCCGCGTTCTTCTGCAATGCGGAGACGAGCGCGTGGCCGACTTCGTGATAGGAAACGATCCGCCGCTCTTCCTTCGACATGATGCGGTCTTTCTTTTCCTTGCCGACGAGGACGACCTCCACGGCTTCGAAAAGATCCTGCTGCGTCACGGCGACGCGGCCGTGCTTCACCGCATTGATGGCCGCCTCATTGATCATGTTTGCGAGGTCCGAACCGACGGCGCCGCTCGTCGCAAGCGCGATCTCCCTGAGATTCACGGAATCCGCCATGTTGACGTCTTTTGCGTGGACCTTCAGGATCTCTTCACGTCCTTTCAGATCCGGCTTGTCGACGATGATCCGCCGGTCGAAACGGCCGGGCCTGAGCAACGCCTTGTCGAGGATCTCGGGCCGGTTCGTCGCGCCCATCACGATGACGCCCTTCGACGGATCGAAGCCGTCCATTTCCGCAAGCAGCTGATTCAGGGTCTGCTCGCGTTCGTCGTTCGCGCCCGCATAAATGCTGTCGCGGCTCTTTCCGATCGCATCGATCTCGTCAATGAAAATGATGCAGGGGGCTTCGGCCTGCGCCTGTTTGAACAAATCTCTCACCCTGGACGCGCCGACGCCGACGAACATCTCCACGAAATCCGAGCCGGACAGGGAGAAGAACGGCACGTGCGCCTCGCCGGCGACCGCCTTCGCAAGCAGGGTCTTGCCGGTGCCCGGAGGGCCGACGAGCAGCGCGCCCTTCGGCAGTTTCGCGCCGATCGACGTGTATTTCGCAGGATTATGAAGGAAATCCACGATCTCCTTCAGGGATTCCTTCGCCTCATCCTCGCCGGCGACGTCCTGGAACGTGACGCCGGTGTCTTTCTCCGAATGCTTTTTCGCATTGCTCTTTCCGACGTTGAAAATGCCGCCGCTGCCGCTCATTCTCCGGATGAAGAAGATGAACAGCACGACCATGAGAAGCGTCGGCAGAATGTAGGCGATGAAGAAGGAAAGGAAATTCGAGCTCGTCGTCGCGGAATACTTGACTCCGTGTGCGTCGAGCACTTCCATGACCTTATCGTAGTCCATGTGCGTCGTGGTGTAGAGCTTGTCCCCGCCTTTCAGCCGGATGCTCCACTCGGAACGGTCCTTTAAGACCGCCTCCTCCACCTTGTCTTCCTCTATGTACGTCAGGAATTCATTGAAGGATATTTCCTCGGTGAAATAGCTCGCGATCCCGCTCGAGCAGAGATGACCGCCCGTGATCATGAAGAACGTGAGGATCACGCCCACCGCGAGGAAAATCGGCCATTTGCTGCCGCCTCCCTGTCCGTTTCCTTTTCGGTTTTGATTCTGATCTTCCAAAAGAAACCTCCCGGCACCATCACTCGCCGTCCGCTTCCGTGAGCGGGATGTGCTCCTTCAAATACTTGATCGCCCGGGTCGTCAGCACGTAGTGGGCAATGTAATTTCTTCCGTATTGTTCCGTGAGTGCTTCACGGTCCGCCGATCCGAGCACCTCGTCGATGTCCTCGTCCGTAACGGTCCAGCCTTCCTTCTCGGCAATGGCGTGGAACACCAGTTCCGGCTTGCAGTCCTTTTCCACATGCTCGCGAAGTTCCTCCGCGGTCATGCTCGACTTTTCCGCCATTTCCGTGATGCTCATCGCATAGCTGTTGAAGATGGAAATGTCCGTCATTCTGTAAACGTAATCGTAGATGGCTTCCGGGATCGTCTCGATCTCAACTTCGTACAGGCGCTCGTAGATCGCGTCTTCGAGATTCAGGTCGATATAGTATTTCCGGATCGCTTCCCGGATGTCCTCCGCGGTCTCAGCGTCTTCCGACCCGACCATGTTCCGGATTTTCTCGAGGTTTTCCCGGACGAAATCGTCCGTGAACTCGTTCGTGCCGCCGGAAATGTAATTGATCGTGACCGTGAAGATCGTGAGTTTGCCCGAAAGATCCGTATTGTTCTGGTACGGATCCGGGAAGGTGATCTCGATGTCGAAGGTCTCGCCCGGCATGTGTCCGATGATCTTCGTCAGGAAATTGTCGACGAACTGCTCCGAGCCTGCCGTCAGGTCCGCGCCCTTCGCCGTGCCGCCTTCAAACGCCACGCCGTCCAGCTTGCCCTCATAGTCGATGTTGACGAGGTCTCCATCCTCCACCGCCCGGTCCGTGATCCGGATCGGGAAGTTCTGCATGATCTGGGAAACCGCGGATTCGACCGTGGATTCCGCCGGAGCGACCTTCGATTTCTCGATGGAAAGCACCGACCAATCGTCCGGGACTTTGAACACTTCCTGCGCGTTCAGCCCGACGATGTACCCGTCTTCCGTCAGGTTCTTGCAATAGTCTTCCTTCGTGACGGAAGTACGTTTCGTTTCCTCCGGCTCCGTTTCCTTCTTTTCGGTGCAGGAAACCGCTCCGAAGAGCAGCAGCGCTGCAGCCAGTACGGCGATGATCCTCTTCATCATTGATTCTGTCCTTTCCTCAGCCTCTCATCTCAATGACCGGACCACCGGTCCCGTTCACGTACTCCGCCGTGATCGTCACCTTTCCGATGTTCGGATCTTTCGGGATCTCGAACATGATGTCCAGCATGATGTCTTCTATGATCGACCGGAGCGCTCTCGCGCCCGTATCCTTTTTCAGCGCCTTTTCGGCAATGACGTCGTACGCCTCGTCCGTGAAATTCAGTTCCACTTCGTCCAGACTCAGCAGTTTCCGGTACTGCTTCACGATCGCGTTCTTCGGCTCCTTCAGCACGCGGATCAGCATCTCCTTCGTCATCGGCGTCAGGGTGAACACGACGGGCAGACGGCCGATGAATTCCGGGATCATCCCGAACTTTCTTAAATCTTCCGTCTCCACGTATTTCAGGAGGTCCTTTTCCTTGTCGAACTTATCCTTCAGATCCGCGCCGAAGCCCATCGAGGACTTCTCGTTCAGGCGTTCCTTGATGATCTCCTCAAGGTCCGGGAACGCGCCGCCGCAGATGAACAGAATGTTCTTCGTGTTCACCGTTTCCAGCGGCACCATTGCGTTTTTCGAATTCGCGCCGACCGGCACTTCGATCTCCGCGCCTTCGAGCAGTTTCAGGAGACCCTGCTGGACCGATTCGCCGGAGACGTCCCGCTGCGTCGCGTTCCGTTTTCTCGCAAGCTTGTCGATCTCGTCAATGTAGATGATGCCCTGTTCCGCCCTCGCGACGTCATTGTCCGCCGCGGTCAAGAGTTTCGTCACGACCGATTCGATGTCGTCGCCGATGTAGCCCGCTTCCGTGAGCGCGGTCGCGTCGGCAATGGCGAGCGGCACGTTCAGAAGCCGCGCGAGCGTCTTCACGATGAACGTCTTTCCGGCGCCGGTCGGACCGATCATCAGCATGTTCGACTTCTCGATCTCGATCTCCTCGTCTTCGGACGCCAGCCGCTTGTAATGATTGTAGATCGCGACAGAAATGGCCTTCTTCGCCTGTTCCTGACCGACGACGTACTCCGAGAGCATGTCGTAGATCTCGGACGGCTTCGGAACGCTCTTCAGGTCGATCTTCAGGTCCTCGTCGTCCTTCGAAGGTTTCTTCACGCCCTTCGGCATCGGCCGGCGGCCGAGCATGGACTGAATGTCCTCGGGCGTCAGCATCATCGAAAAGCCGAACGGATTTCCCGGGGCTTCGGATCCTTTTTCCTCCGTCTTCGGGTCCTCGGTCGTCGTCACTTCCTTCAATTCTCCCGTTTCCTCGTTTTTCCCGGTCACCGCCGGCGCATTTCCGGGAGTCATCATTCCGGGCATCATGAACGGGGGCTGGCCGGACAGCTTCGAAAGATCGCCGCCGTTCAGCGCCACCGCCGCGTCAATGGATTTCTGCATGCAGCTCTGGCAGACCGAGATCCCGCCGGGCATTTTCAGCATCGGTCCGGCCTTGGATTCCGAGCGCCTGCATACGAAACAGACTTCTTCGTAATTTTCATTCTTGTTTTCAGACATTAAAACACTCCGTCCGGCGTACGGGACGATCCCGCGCCGTTTCTTTCTTTTACCGGTCCAGCAATGCTTCCGCGCTCGATAGTTTCACGACGAGGGCGAAGATCCGGATCGCCTTCTTCAGTTCTTCAACCGTGGCGTAACTCGGCGCGATCCGGATGTTTGAATCCTCCGGATCCTTTTTGTAGGGGTAGGTCGCGCCGGCGCCGGTCATCGTGACGCCCGCTTCCTTCATCATGCCGACGACCTTCTTTGCAAGGCCGGGCAAGGTATTGAACGAAACGAAGTATCCGCCTTCCGGATGCGACCACGTTCCGATGCCGAGACCTCCGAGTTCCTCTGTCAGCGTCTCTTCGACGATGTCGAACTTCGGTTTCAGGATCGCCGCATGCTTTCTCATATGATTCAGAATGCCGGCCTTGTCCTTCAGATACCGGGCATGCATGAGCATCGCGATCTTATTGTGTCCGATGATCTGGTTCTTCATGACCGACGTGACGTCGGCCACGTTCGCTTCCGAAGCCGCCATGGCCGAGATCGAGCTGCCCGGGAAGGTGATCTTCGAGAACGAACCGAACTCATAAACGATGTCCGGATTTCCCGCTTTTTCGGCTTCCTCGAGAATGTTCAGGATCTCTCTCGGCCGGTCCACGTCAAGATGGTGGACGTTATAGGCATTGTCCCAGAAGATCCGGAAATCCTTCGCTGCAGGCTTCAGGGCGGCGAACCGCCTCACCGTCTCGTCCGAATAGACCGTGCCGCCGGGATTCGAATACTTCGGCACGCACCAGATGCCCTTCACGCTCCCGTCTTCCGAAACCAATTTCTCGACGAGGTCCATGTCGGGGCCGTCGTCCGTCATCGGCACGTTCACCATCTCGATCCCAAAGGATTCGGTCACCGAGAAATGACGGTCGTAGCCGGGCACCGGGCAGAGAAACTTCACCACCGGAAGTCTGCACCAGGGCGTCGATCCCATGATGCCGTGGATCATGGCCTTCGATACCGTGTCGTACATGACGTTTAAGGAGCTGCCGCCGAAAACGATCACGTTTTCCGGCTTCGTATCAAGCAGATCCGCCAGCAGTTTCTTCGCCTCGAGGATGCCGGTCAGACAGCCGTAGTTTCTCGTATCGAAGCCGTCTTCCGAGATCATATCAGACAAAGGTGTCAAAACTGTGAACAGATCCATGGAAAGATCGAGCTGCTCCTTCGAGGGCTTGCCGCGGGAAATGTCGAGTTTCAGGCCTTCCGCCTTCAGCGCCTCGTACTCTCTCCTCAGACTCGATTCCAGTTCTTTCAGTTCTTCTTTTGACAGGTCTTTCAACATAGGGTTCTTCTTTCTGCCCGATCCGTTCCGGATCCGGCGTCACTGCTGTCTCGCCGCAGCCTTCTCGCGAAGTCGCTGCGCCAGACTCTTCTTTTTCTCCGGAAGTTTCGGGACGGATCCGCCGCGGACCGCCTTCAGTTCCTTGATGTACAGGCCGCTGATCGCCACCGTGCAGGTCTTCTTCACGGGCAGGATCTCATAGATGCCCTGGTCGGCAATGAGCGTCATGACCCGCGTTCCGATCTTCGCCTTAACGACCGGGATCTTCATGTTTCTCGCATATTTCGGCGCCTGAGCCAGTACCGACTCCGGCAGGCCGCTCTCTTTCATTTTCTTCTTCGCCTTGTCAATGACGAGAATGCTGACGGTCTGCTTCGCGGCCTCCATCTGCTGCTCCGCGTCCGCCTGCTTTTTCTGCATCTTCCGTCCGAAAATCACCACGAAGGCGATGAATCCGACGATCAGCGCTCCGATTCCGATGAGTAACCATCCCCACCACGGCATAACAATGTCCTCCTCTATGCAAATAGTTTATCGTTTTTCACAGATCATTGCCCTGTTTTACGGGCACGCTCCGGTTTTTTCTGTTCTCCGATGCTCAATACGCTTCGATGTCGATCTTTTCCGGCAGGGGAAGCGGAAACGTCAGGATCTTCGACGCAAAGTCGCGGAAGCTCTCCGGATCGTCGCTCACGTAAAAGCGGTACGGCGCATCCGACCGCGGGACCGCAGGATCCCGGTTCAGTTCCCAGAGTTCCAGCACTTCCTTCATGCGTTCCGCCGTCTCGTGCGCGGGATTCACGAGCAGGACGTCTTCTCCCATCTCTTCCCGGATGAGCGGGCGGATGAGCGGATAATGCGTGCAGCCCATGATCAGTGTGTCGACCCCGGCTTCCTTCAGTTCTTTCAGGTACCTCGCCGCCGCCGTCCTGGTCAGCACGTCGTCCCAAAGCCCCTCTTCCACGAGCGGCACGAACAAAGGACAGGGTTTTCCGAACACTTCAGCGCCCGGCCGGTATTCCTTCAGGTACTTCTGATACAGACCGCTCCGGATCGTGCCCTTCGTCCCGATGACGCCGATCTTTCCGTTCTTCGACTCCTTCGCCGCCACCTTCGCGCCGGGTTTCACGACGCCGACGATCGGCACCTCCACCCGGTCCTCCAGTTCTTCGAGCGCGTAGGCCGAAGCCGTATTGCAGGCCACGACGATGGCCTTGACTTCCTGCGTCTTTAAGAAGGACAGGATCTGATCCGTGTAATGCACGATCGTGTCCTTCGACTTGCTTCCGTACGGCACGCGGGCGGTGTCGCCGAAATAAACGAGGTCCTCGTTCGGCAATTCATTGACGATCTCGCGGAACACCGTGAGGCCGCCGAGGCCCGAATCAAATATGCCGATCGGTTTTGACTGATTTCCTGCTGTCACTGTCAATGCTCCCGTCTGAAGAAGGACAGCTCGATGAGGTCCTCCGTCAGTTGTTTTTTCGTGATCCCCATTTTTTCGAACAGCATGGGGTACATGCTGATGGCCGTGAAGCCCGGCATGGTATTGATCTCATTGAACACCACGCCCTTTTCGTCCAGGAAAAAGTCCGCGCGGGACAAACCGTAACAGCCGGCCGCACGGAAGATCCGCTCCGCCTTCTCCCGGATCTCTTCTTCGACGCCTTCCGGAAGGTCCGGCGAAACGTCCGTCACGGAGTCGGAATTATGATACTTCGCGTCGAAATCATAGAATTCCGCCGCGCTCCGGATCTCTCCGACGCCGCTCGTCACGACCGAGCGGTCCGAGCCGAACACCGCGCATTCGAGTTCCCGTCCGGTAATGCATTCTTCGACGAGGACTTTCGCATCCTCTTCCGCCGCCTTATAAAGCGCCGCCTTCAACTGGTCGCGGTTTCTTACCTTCGAGACGCCCTTCGACGATCCTGCACAGGAAGGCTTCACGAACAGAGGATACGGCAATGCGGTCTCCACCTTCCTAAGCGCCTTCTCAATGTCTTCGAGTTCGTTCCGCCTGACGCCGACGTAGGCCGCCTGACGGATGCCGAGGGACTCCACCAGGAGTTTCGTAAAGATCTTGTCCATGCAGAGCGCGCTCGACAGAACGCCGCAGCCGACGTACGGTATGCCGGACAGTTCAAAGATGCCCTGGATCGATCCGTCTTCGCCGTACAGGCCGTGCAGCACCGGAAAGATCACGTCGATCGGAACTTCCTCGGTACGGTACTTGTCGATGAGATACAGACATTTCTTCGTCGCATCCGGCGAAAGGACGGCGGTCACGTTGCCCATGACCCAGCTCCCGTCTTCGATCTGCTTCACATGGTCCGTCAGGACCCAATGCCCTTCCTTCGTGATGCCGACGAGGATCATCCGGTACTTGTCCCGGTTCACGCTCCGGATCACGTTTTCGGCAGACAGGCAGGAGATCTCGTGTTCCGAAGACTGTCCTCCGAAAAGAATGAGCAGGTTTTTCTGTTCCATGATTCCTCCGAATCGCGGTTTTCCGCGTTGTTTTCAATATGCGCTTTCCGGGATCTCAATGATCCCGTTCGGCGTCGTCTCCGTAAGACAGGCGTTTCTGCCGGGGGATACCCGTAAAAACGCGTTTTCGGCTGTTTTCCGGTCTTTGAAGATGCCGAAGACCGATGAACCGGATCCGCTCATCAAAGCCCCGAAAGCCCCGTTTTCGAGAAGATCCCGGCGGATTTCGGCAACTTCCGGCACGAAACGGATCGTCACGTCCTCGAGCGCATTGTAAAGCGCGCCGGAAAGAGCCGTTACGGCTTCGTCTTCCGGACCCGATAAAGCCTGCAGGATCCGGTCCGCCGTGCAGACCGTCCGTCCGGGTTCCCGGTCGAACGCCTGAAAGATCTCCTTCGTCGAAGCCGAAGCGTCAGGCTTCACGATCACGAGCGGAAACGACGGCAGGGAGCCGAGCTTCGTCAGCGTTTCGCCGATCCCGGTCGCAAGGCAGGTCCCGCCCTCAAAGAAGAACGGCACGTCCGCGCCGAGTCTGACGCCGAGCGTTTTCAATTCCTCCTTGGACAGCCCGAGTCCGAAAATACGGTCGATCCCGTAAAGCACCGCCGCCGCGTCGGACGAGCCGCCGCCGAGGCCGGCACCGGTGAAGATCTCTTTCCGGAACCGGATCGAAAGGCCGCCCGGCAATGCATACCGGTCGAACATCAGCTTCGCCGCGCGGCTCATGAGATTCGTCTCATCAAGCGGCACGGGGATGAGCCCTTCTTCCTCCGTCAGCGAAACCCCGGGCGTCTCCTGCTTTTCCAGAAGCAGCCTGTCCGTGAACTCCACGGCCTGAAACACCGTGACGAGTTCGTGATAACCGTCGGGGCGTTTTCCCGTGACTTCGAGAAAGTAATTGATTTTCGCCGGTGTTTCCAGCGCGATCCTGTCCATCTTTCCTGATCCCGTTCAGATGACCGTAAGTCCTTCCCCGTTCGTGAAAGCTTCCATCATGCCGGAGATCGCCCCGGTCACTTCCCGGTCGATCTCCAGATGAACGCCTGCCTTCGTCACCGCCTTCAGAAACTCCACGAGTTCATAGCGGATGCCTTCGCCGTCCATCCGGTAGAAAAAGCGCTCGTTCCGGTTCTGATCCTCGTATCGGATCTCGAAGAATTCCGTCTTCCACCAGGGGGCCGGCACGAAAGCATACCCTTTGGTGCCGGAAACGATGAGCTCGCCCTCGGACTTCACGCCCTTGCCGACCTTGACCGAAGCGACCGCGTTCGGATAAGAGAACTCCGCTTTCGTAAAGAGGTCGAACCGCTCTCCTGCCGGATGCATTTTCGAGAAAAGCCGGACGCTGTCCGGGTGTGTGCCCAGAAGATCAAAGACCGGCAAAAGGCCCGTCGGTCCCCAATCCTCGAAACTGCCCCACTTCTCCGAGAGCGTCTCTTTCGATTCTTTCGAATAATCCTCCGTGGACGTCGCGACCGCGTCGACTGACACGATCTCGCCGATCTTCCCGCCCTTTAACAGCAGGATGAGCCGGCGGTAAGCCGTCGAAAACGCAGTCTTCAATGCCTCCATGAGGACGACGCCCTCTTTTTCCGCGAGCGCGAAGAGTTCCTCCGTCGTCTCCTCGGAAAGCGTCACCGGCGTTTCGACGAGCACGTGCTTCTTTTCCGTCAATGCCGTCCGGATCTCCGCCTCGTGGCGTTTCGGATGCGAATAAACGTATACCGCGTCGACGCGGGACAGAAACGCCTGCAGCGGTTCCTTTTCGTCCCAGGTTTCCGCGACGAGAAGCCCGTTCACGAACGCCGCTTCCCGCTTGACCTTCTCGACGTTGTTCGAGGCGCCGACGAGTCCCAAGCGGACCGTCTTCTCCGACCTGATTCCGGTGCTCGAAACGCCTTCGGTCCGGTCGAGATACACGACCTCGCAATACTCCTTCAGGTAATCGAACTTGCCTTTCCAGTCCGAGCCGATCGCAAAGATATCCGCGTGATAGCGGCGGATGTCGTCGATCTTCTGCCCTTCATATTCTTCGACGATGATCTCGTCGGCCAGTCCGAGCTCCTCCACGGCCCTGATCCGTTCGGCCAGGGACTGCTGGACGTTGATCTTTCCGCGCTGCTTGTCGAAGTCCTCGCTCGTCACGCCGACGATCAGCCGGTCGCCGAGCGCCTTCGCGCGTTCCAGCAGCCTGACGTGCCCGTAATGCAAAAGATCGAACGTTCCGTAGGTGATGACAGTTTTCATGCTTCCTCCCGGGCATCCAGCGGCAAAAACCGTTCCATGAAATACCGCATTTCCGCTTCCGAACCGATGGAAACGCGGATGAACTTCCGAAGCAGCGGATTCCGGTACCCGTGCACCAGGATCTTCTCTTCTTCCTCCAGTTCCTTCGTGACTTCGAGCGCGTCGCGCTTCGTTTCGATGAAGAGGAAATTGGCTTCGCTCTTGTGCACCGGATAGCCGTTTTCTTCAAGCGTCCGGTACACATATGCCTTGCCCTCGTTTTCGGTCCGGATGAGTTCTTCAAGTAACCCCGGTTCCTCAATGAGACGTTCCGCGAAGAGCAATGCGATCGAATTCACGTCAAACGTCAGTTTCCCCTGTCGGACGTACTGAATGAGGGCGGGGTGACCGACGACGATGCCGATCCGGCACGCCGCGATCGAGAACAGTTTCGAAAACGTCCGGAGCACGATCACGTGCTCTTCTTCCATCGCTTTCTTCACTGCCGTTCCGGCGTAAAAATAGTGGTACGCCTCGTCAATGACGAGCACGGCTCCGACTTCCTTCGTTTTTTCAATGATGCGGTCCAGTTCCGCTTCGGCGTAGACATTGCCGACCGGATTGTTCGGATTCGTGAGAACGACGATCCTCGTGTTCTCATCGATCGCTTCCAGGATCTTTTCGACCGGCATGGAGAGGTCCGGTTCGTACGGCACCGGCCGGTGGCGAAGTCCTAAGATATTGCACTCCACCCAATACATCTCGAACGTCGGAGAAACCGTCACGACGTCCTTTCCCGGTTCGCCGAAGGTCTCGAACACATAGCGGATCGCCATGTCCGAACCGTTCGCCGCCGTCACCGATTCAAACGGCACGCCGAGAAACGCCGCATATTTTTTGAGAAAACGGCTCGGTTCCGGATAGGTCGCGAGAAACTCCGGCGTGATCTCCTTTTTCACTTTCTCGACGAAAGCCACAGGAAGCCCCGACGGATTCTCATTCATGTCGTAGCGGCGGAAGTCCGCGCGTCCTTCCATCGGAAAGACGCGAACCGTGTCGCGGATGTGCGGATTCACGTAATAAGCCATGCAAAGCTCCTTTGTTCAGACCTCAAAAGGGCATAAACACCCAAGTATCCATAATTGGTATTATTATAGCACAAGTGAATCAAAAAAGCGACACTTTCTTTCGACACTCATCTGCAGAAGTTTTCCGCCCCTTTCCGCCTTTGCTTTTTCGCTGCGGATCCCCACCGGCTTTTCACGGAGGCTTGACAACGGGAAGCGATTCCTCTATAGTTTTCTTCAGAACATGAAGCAACCGGAAGGAGAACGCATGAACGACAGAAAAGCCCTGGCAAAACTGCTTTCCTTTGTCCGCGAGACCCGTTGGGAAACCATGGACGAGGCGGTTCGCGCACAGGCGAAGAAATGCTTTCTGGATCTCGCCGGCGCATTGACGGCCGGTGCCAAGAACCATTCCGCCAAATGCGCGGCGGCCTATGTGGCGGAGAATTATCCCGAAGGCCCCTGCACCGTTTTTGCCACAGGGAAAAAGACCAATTTCATCGGCGCATCCCTGGCGAACGGCATGGCGGCGAACGCCCTGGATCTCGACGACGGATTCAGCCTCGTGCGCGGTCATCCGGGTGCCGGCTTCTTCGGCGCCCTGCTTTCGGCGGCGGAAGAAACCGATCCCTCCTGGGGGGAACTGCTTGCCGCGCTCACGGTCGCTTTCGAAGTCTCCATCCGGCAGGCCTTCTCCATCCGGAATTACTACGGTTACGACCACAGTTCCGGTTCCTACGGCGCCTTTGCCACCGCGGCATCGGCGGGCAAGCTGTTCGGCTTAAACGACGAGCAGATGGAATCGGCGCTCTCCATTGCGGATTTCATCATGCCGGTGACGCCTGCCAAGCGCTCCACCTTCGTTCCTTCCATGAACAAGGACGGCATTTATTTCGGACAGCACGCCGGCGCCGAAGCGGTCAAACTGGCCCTGTCGGGCGTGACCGGACGGAACATGGTGATTCTGGACGACGAATACACCCCAGCCATCGACACCCTGGGGGAAAAGTATTATATGTTCGATCTGTACGTGAAGTTCCTCTCCTGCTGCCGCTGGGCGCACAGCCCTATCCGGGCGCTGAAAGGTCTGATGGAGGAATACGGTTTCACGGAAAACGAGGTGGAACGGATCGACGTGTATACCTTCGGCAATGCGGGAACGCTCTACATGGAGGCGCCCACCTCGGAAGACGAGGCACAGTACAACATCAAGTATCCCATTGCGGCCCAGCTTCTCTTCGGCGACTGCGGACCTCTCGAAAGCAGCACGGACAAGATGCTGGATTCCCGGGTGCCTGCCGCCATCGAAAAGATCGCCTTCCATCGGGACGCTTCGTACGACGCGCTCTTCCCGGCCAAGCGGTTCAGCCGCGTCGAAGTGACCTTAACAGACGGCCGGCTTCTGAACTCCGGCCCGGTCGAACCGCTGGGCGACCGCAATGCGGAAGTGAGCATTGAAATGATCCGGGAGAAGATCCACGCCTGCAACGACATTTACGCTCCCGAAGAGACGACGGAAAAGATGATCCGTGCCGTTCTTAACACGCCGGCCGGGGAAAAAGCCTCCGTTGTGCTGGACAGGATCCGCGAACTGGCGCTCACGAACGACCATCCCGAGATCCGGCACATCTGATCTGAAAAGAAGAAAAAAAGACCGCACGGCTTTCACCGTGCGGTCTTTTCATTGACCGAAAAGATTACTCAATGATGGAAACAACTCTACCGGAACCGACCGTACGGCCACCCTCACGGATAGCGAAACGGAGACCCTGCTCCATGGCGATGTTGTGGATCAGTTCGATCGTCATTTCGACGTTGTCACCAGGCATGCACATTTCGGTGCCGGCCGGAAGATTGCAAACGCCGGTAACGTCCGT
>JAEEGL015257426.1_pt1 | contig 45006 bp, 46 predicted proteins | sample 9134231 | NCBI WGS metagenome assembly JAEEGL01 (sample SAMN16246548, study PRJNA631951) | gut metagenome | biome: gut microbiome; feature: rumen; material: fiber-attached | host: Bos | place: Iran: Karaj | collected 2018-10 | reverse complement strand
GCAGGAGCCTTCTGTACCAGGATGTCACCATTCTTACCATTCTCAAATGCGAACAGCACCAAGTCCACAGCCTCTTCAAGAGACATGATGAAGCGAGTCATAGAAGGCTCGGTAATGGTAATAGGATTACCTTTACGGATCTGATCAATCCACAAAGGAATCACAGAACCACGGCTGCACATCACATTGCCATAACGCGTGCAGCAAATCTTGGTATCACCAGAAAGACGAGATTTGGCAACCGCTATCTTCTCTTCAATTGCTTTGGTAATACCCATAGCATTAATGGGATATGCAGCTTTGTCGGTCGAGAGACAGATGACGCACTTCACGCCCGCGTCAATAGCTGCATCAAGGGTATTATCTGTTCCAATCACATTGGTTTTCACGGCCTCCATAGGGAAGAACTCACAGCTGGGTACTTGCTTCAGGGCAGCAGCATGGAAGACGTAATCAACGCCTTTCATGGCGTACTTCAATGTGGATTTATTACGTACATCACCAATGTAGAACTTAATCTTGTTCGCAACCTCCGGCATACGCGCCTGAAAGTCATGACGCATGTCATCTTGCTTCTTCTCATCACGACTGAAAATACGGATTTCTCCAATATCAGTGCGCAAAAAACGGTTTAACACTGCGTTACCAAAACTACCTGTTCCTCCTGTAATCAGGAGCGTTTTGTTATTAAATACTGACATAATTTTATAAATATTTTGTTAATTCTATAATTCTTCAAACTATCAACCGTAAGCCTTCATTTTTCACAGGTTGGTTGCCAACCTAGCAAACATGCGATTTTTTTAATTCATTTAAGACTTTCTGAGGCCGATTCCTTGGTAAACCAGGGGAATCGTGACCGGTTCCACCCACGTTAGCAAAAGTTATACCATACATAATGCGGATGGTGTGCTCTCTGACCAGATTGTAAGACTCACGAATTACTCTACCAAACAGAAATACCCTGCTGTTCTTCGTCGCGTCACCTACTATGCGGCTGACAAGAACAAGACATTTGTCTACCTGACCAACAATATGGAGATACCAGCTACACAGGTCGCTCTTCTTTACAAATATCGTTGGCGCTTGGAACTCTTTTTTAAGTGGATCAAGCAGCATCTCAAGATCAAGTCCTTCTGGGGTACGACAGAGACTGCCGTCAGAATCCAGATATACTCTGCCATTACTGCTTCATGGTGGTTATCGTTGAGAATGACCTCAAGCTGCACAGGACTACCTACGAAGTATTGAGAATTTTGAGCGCTTCGCTTTTGGATAAGACTCCTATCAAGGAGCTCTTTACCAAAGAACCTGAGTATGTTGCAGATGATGGCCAATTGACTCGTAATTATATTTAGTGGATACTAATGACTTTGTCTATTCTTCTTTGTAATACGCTCTGCTTCAAAGCCTTGCTCACATTTTTTAGGCTTTGTTTCGTAAGCGTCTTAACCACTTGAATTACTCAAGGATGCTTACTCTTGTAAGCAATAAGTAGCGGAACAGAAGGTTTCTCGAATTTTCACAAATATGAAAATTGCGCTTTCAATAATTAACTATATACCCAGGGGAATTAGAGCCGCCAGATGGATTCGAACCACCATCTATTACATACTACGTAATCGCTCTACTTTTAAGCTACAGCGGCATATATTCATTTGAAATCGAGTGCAAAAGTACAACTTTATTTTGAATTAAACGAATAAATCTTTAAAAAACTGCCCTTATAAGCATAAGATTTTTCATTTTTCGCTATTATTGTAAACTGACATACACAAAACATCGTAGTATTGACCATTTTTATACACATCATCCCTAAGGCACCCTTCAATGTTAAAACCGCATTTCTTGAACATTTTCATCGAAGGAATGTTCCCAAGTAGCACCTCTACTGTAACTTTATGCATATTCAACTCTTCGAAAGCAAACTTTACCATCGTACTTGTTATTAACGTGCCGAAGCCTTTCCCTCTTGAGTTGTCATCTGCTATTAAAATGCCTAGCTCTGTTTTCTTCGCTATTTGGTCTATCTTGTACAAACCGACGTGCCCTATTAGCCTTCCTGCTTCCTGGTCTTCAATGACAAGAAGTATTTCCTCCTTATTGTTATTATGGAAGTCTATCCACTTCTCTATCTCTTCTATTGTATACAGATGATGAATACCTCCAAGCCAGAATGCTGCTTCTTTGTTATTTTTGAGGTTTCTCAATACTGGGGCATCTGCTTTTTCCGGTTTTCTGAACAAAAGATTTCCTTGCTTAATTATAGTATCTTTTTCTTTAAGCGCCATATACCTTAAATGCATTATTATAGAGCACGTCCCGCAACTGCTCGTTTGTTATTCCGGCTTCCTCTGCTATTGACATAAAATCAGAACAGGCCTTGTCTATGGCGAAAGACGGGAAATCTGAACCCCACATAATCTTGCTGGTTGTTCTTCTCAAAAAATCAACCATGTCCATTCGTAACGATGTCCTATTGAAGAAAGATTGTGTGAAGGAGTAATCATAAAACACGTTGGGCATGTATCGAGTAGCCATCATACATTTAAGGAAATCAAGGCTGCCAGCATGGGCAATCACAACTTTCCGTTCAGGAAATGCCCGCCCTATAGCCACGCCGTATTCCACACCGTTATGAAACTCTATTTCCTTGTCATAATATAATGCATCGACTATTACTGGTGTTTCATATTCTTCAAGGACTTTTAGTACTTCCGGTATTTCTTCCTTTGTCAGACCAAACATATGAGGATGGATTTTTATACATGTCTTTATACCTTTCTCAAATAGTTCGTCTGTCTCTTTCTTGGATTGCTCATCATGTATGTTCAACCCGCTGGCCACCCATAACCGTTGCTTATTATCCTTAAACACCTCAACTTCTTTTCCGAAAGCCTTGCGCTCATCTGTGTTGTTAAGAATGAGCATCGAACGCTCTACTTGATTGGCATCCATTTGTGCCAAAAGATCTTCGAGCGGACGTTCTTTCTTCAAGTTCAAATGTATGTGGGAGTCAATGATTCTTTCCGCCATTATTTCATGTTCTTTTGAAATTCTGCCAACTTGTTTAGACGTGCTTTATCAAGGATGTCTCCTTCCAAGTACTTCTTTTTACAGACCGTATCAAATGTTGACATTTTCAGAGTATCTACACAGTAGAACCAAATGTCCTCTTGATATTCAATAAACTGTAGCTTTGTCAGCAGCTTTTCATTAATCTTATCCCGTGGGATAAAAACCACTCCGCTGTCATCACATACCATTACCCCCCCCCTGTAAACATCTTGAATATCAGTAAGTTGCGACGGTTCTATATCCGGACCGTTGGGGTGATTGACGCAACCAATCGGACTCACATCAGATAACCAAATGGGATAATTCTCTTTAATTAGTGTATGAGCATCGCGTAGTTTTCCGTTAATGACAATCGCTTTTGCTCCCTTGTAAAGTAAAATGTACTTACTAACAAGATCACCGAAAACCGCTTTGTCGCAGTTCACATTATACACAAAAAGAATCTTCCCCTTGATATCATCCGATTCTGCCAATTGCCGGTGTACCTCATAGTTGGAGTTATTTATAGCATAGATAACCTTTACTTCCCCTGCTTTGAACATTCCTCTATTCAAAGCATGAACACCTTCTATCTGCCCTGTTTTTCCAAGGACATCGCCAATTTCTGTAGATGAAATTCTGTTTTCCTCAATAGTATTGAGTACTTCGTCAATGATAGCCATATTAACAAACAGTTATTTTAAATTCATTCTCAATATTTTGCATCAACGTATCAAGTTCTGCCCTGTTTTCAGTTTTCAGTATATACCAACCGATACGGGTTGAATCATCTTTAGTCTCCTCTATTCTGTCACCAACTTTGAAGTCCAGTTCATACATCATCTTATCACCGAGACTTTTGAAGTATTCCGGGCCTTCCACACTCTTCACAATTCCGCTTTTCCCAGGCACATCAAAGAAATGCAGTACTGCACAAACTTCGCTCATTCTTGCATAGTCATACGACACTTCAACATCCTCACCTACTGCCCATTTAATTTGCTCGGTGTAGCTGTCTATCCCAGATATAAAGGGGACAATATCGGTAGCTATGAATGTACCTCCACCCCTTGCCTGAATTTCTATCAGATAAAACTGACCGTTCATGAACTTGTATTCTGCATGGGTAAGGCCAAACGGAAGACCAGAAAGGTTCACCAACTTATCATTGGTTGCTCTCAGTAAGTCGTAGTCATATTTGTTGTTATGATTTTCAAACAACAACTCACAGGCGACATTCTCATTGTATGCATAGTGCTTCTTCTCAGAAATAGCCAAGCACTTATGCCCATTCTTGGTCATTAATCCATCTATGGTAAATTCTGTTCCTGTCACATACTCCTCAATTAAGACATAAGGGTTCGCTTTTGAGGTAGCAGCCATACTTTCTTCAAAATGACCCATAATATCAGACTCGTTGTTAACAGAATAAACACCGCGACTTGCACTGTTATCCAATGGTTTTATTATGCACTTTCCACCAAGTTTCTTAAAGAACTCCAAAGCATCATTGACATTCTCGCATAGTTTATAAGCGGGCGAAGGTATGCCCTTTTCAATGCAGAATTGTCGCATCAGAAACTTGTTCTTGAATAATTGCGTTGTCTCTAATGGAATACCTCGAACTCCCAAACGTTGGGATGCAATAGACATTGCGATAAAAGCAGGTTCGGAATTCGTAATAATTCCATCGACCTTTTCTTTCTCCCCGACTTCGACAATAGCATCAACATCAAGAGCATTCACTTGATAGTGTATATCTGCTTTTTCAATGCCTGGGACATTATCCCTATTATCACAGAGCACAACATAATAGCCAAGTTTGTGTGCTCTTTCTATTAGAGGCACCTGATTCTGACTACCTACTAATATCATTATTTTCTTCATAACTGCTGAATATAGTTATTAATTCTACTGATGCCTTCAATGATTTTATCTTCGTTTAATGTAAATGCCAATCGTATATAATTGTCAAAAGACTCACCGAACGCTACACCTGGAATAACTGCCACATGCTGTTTCTCCAACAAATCAAAACAGAAGAATTTAGAATTCAAGCCTGTTTTTGAAATATTAATAAAGGCATAGAAAGTACCCTGTGGCGCTTGATAACTTATCTTATCTATTTTGTTTAGCTCTCTAATTAATGTGTCACGACGCTTAGTGAACACATCTTTTATTCCAATAGCGTATTTGTCGGTATTTGTAATAGCTTCTATGGCTGCATACTGGTTAGGTGTCGCCACACAGACTGCAATATTCTGCTGGAACTTGACCACTTCCTTGATGAAAGCCTCTTCGCCTACCACATAGCCCACGCGCCAGCCAGTCATGGCGAACTGCTTAGAAAAGCTGTTAATGATAACAACATCTTCTTTCCGGCAATAATTTGTTATAGCAGGGAACTCAACTTCATAAACCAAAGAGCGATAAGCCTCATCATCAAAGATAAGGATATGGTTGGCACTTGCCATCTCTGACAACACCTTAAGGAATTCTGCCTTATAGATATATCCTGAAGGGTTATTGGGTGAGTTGACCACAATTACTTTGGTCTTATCAGTTATCGCCTTAAAGACAACATCTAGGTTTGGTTCAAAACCATCTTTGAAAGTATCAATGATGATAGGCTTACCTCCCAACAGCTTAACAATGTTCTCATACTGAACCCAATAAGGCGCAAGGATTATAACCTCATCCCCAGGATTGATACAAGCCATGAATGACAGATAAAAAGCCTCGGTAGCCCCAACGGTTACTGCAACGTTGTTTGCATTGTAGGCTATTCCGCTTTCTTTTGACACCTGCTTAGCAATAGCCTCTCTCAGAGAGGGCAGTCCTGCATTGGGTGCATATCTTGTATGGCCAGCCTTAGCAGCATTGATTGCAGCTTCACAAATAGGTAGAGGAGTCGGAATATCCGGGTCTCCTAGGGTAAAATCCACCACATCGTCATACTGCTTTGCCATCATAAAAAGCTGACGCGACAGCGTAGGTGATACTACGCGTGTAAGTGCAGACAAGTCCATGGATTAATTGTTTAGATTCATTCTCTCTATCTGCTCAGCAAAGTGCAAATCATCAACATCCGCCATATTCTCCGCACCCTCGCCAATACCTGAGCGTTTCAGGACGTTCATTACTGTCATCCAGATAATTTTGATATCTAATCCGAATGACAGGTAATCTACATACCACACATCATATTCAAACTTTTTGCTCAACATCAGCAGATTTCTTCCATGAACCTGCGCCCAGCCTGTAATACCAGGACGCACATCATGCCTGCGATTCTGTTCAGGTGTATATAGTGGCAGGTATTGCATCAACAAGGGTCTTGGTCCAATAAAGGCCATATCGCCTTTTAGCACATTCCAGAGTTGGGGTAGTTCATCAATAGAAGTGCTCCTCACAAATCTACCCACTTTCGTCAGCCTCTGGGCATCGGGGAGGAGCTTTCCATGTTCATCCCGCTCATCAGTCATGGTTTTGAACTTCACCACATAAAAAGGTTTCCCATTTAAACCCGGCCTCTTTTGCTTAAAGAAAGCACCGGCACCTTTATTGGCAAAATGCAGCCATACGGTTATGATAATTAACAACCAGCCTATCAGCAACAATGCCACTAAAGCTATAATGAAATCAAAAAAACGTTTAAAGAAATGCTTATACATTAGATGATATTCTTTAGATGAAGAACAGATGATATTAGGATTCCATGACCATAATGTGCTTTAAGCCATTTGCGGTTAGGGTGCAACATCTCAAATAGGCCACACAACTGATTCTTGTCATTACAAGAGACCTCAATATTATATACTCCCACTCTACCGGGTTCTGGGTTAAGACAGCCTGCCTCCTGATCATAAGCATAGCCAAGAAGCCGTTTTACCCTTTTGTCATTCTCGTATGCCTTTATGAATTCTGGAATGGCAACATCTGCCAGCTTGTTAGCCAAAATTGCGGATGTCATCATGCGTGTGACAGTATGGTCTCTCTTTGCCCAGCCATAGACCCTTTCCCAATCCACATCCTTGTTATAGCAACTATTCAATATATCGACATACAGTCTAATTGCCGGTGCGCGATGGAATGAATGCAATGTAATATGCATTAGGCAAATATAGAGAAGAGCCTCTATTGATGGCATCTTGATTGACGTGCCATCCAAAGTACGGAGATTATCCCAGTAAACAAAGTCATCCATATTGATAAAACACGGGAGCTTCAACCGGGATAATGGTTCCCAACAAACCCCAAAATAAAAGTCATCGGGCAAACGTTGTGAGTTATAATACGATGTCGTGCAAAGTGTCTTTCCCGAATACCGATCTTTGATGGTGTAGCCCATGCTTTCAAACACTTTGTCGATAGTAGCTTTCTCTGAAAGATCTGCGCAGTTGTCACAATCACCAGAAGCAAACAATCCAATGTCGCGACCTGAGTTTAAGAGAGCTCCGTAGTTCTCAGAGATAAACATCTTTTTAACGCCCGCTTTTCTCATCATTGCGTAAACCTCACTCAACTGTTGGCAAACAATGGTGTTGCGTTCACGGTATTTCTCTACGATGGGTTCCCATTTCTCTTTTTCGATGCCGCTAGTTACCAACATTGCTGCCACAAATGGCAACATTTTTTTCTTTTTAGTTGCCTCGTAAACATTTTCGTAGCCTTCTTCTTCATATAGAGGCTTAACGTAAGCGTTTACCTGTTCTTCGGTCAGTTTGTCTTTAATAGACATCGTGAAGAACAACTCATATCTTGTTTCTTTATTCATTGTTTTCTTTTTTTTAATCCTTTCAATAATATAGAACGTATATTTTGATCTGTATTCTTATAGTACAGAGAATCTAAGTCCTCTTTTGAGATAGTCTTCCCCGCTTCTTCGCTCACAAACCCTTCAAACTGAGTAGCAGCTTCGCTTATCTCCAGATTATCCGTTATTTGAAGAGAGTATGGGTACTGTTTTAATACTTCATTGTGGTACCCCAAAGGGTTAAAGAAAACAATCGGTTTTCTTAATGAAAGATACTCGTATGTCTTACTTGGGAGAAAATCGTTCATTTTGTTACCAACCCCGATGAGAAAATCACAAGAAGCGTAAACTTTCTTCAATTCTTCTTGACTTACATAGCCATTTACTATGATATTTGGATTGTCCTTATATCTATTAACGATATCTTCACAACCTGAGCAATACAGGTGGAGTTTTATCTTCTTATCTGTCAAAGATGAAAACACCTTCAACATATACTCTGGGTTGCGTATATCATGATAAAAACTGCCGGCATAAACACAATGAATTGAATCCTTTTGAAAAAGCCCACCCTCTATTTCATGATACTCTGGAAGAAGGTATGGCAAAGCTATTTTATTATTTAATTCTCCATACACATCAGTCCTTGATGCAATGGCCTCTTCAGAAAGGAACAAACAATCAGCTGATGCTGACACCTGTTTTTCTAATTCAACAAAATCATTGAACGTCCTTAAAAAGGGAATAATCCTGTCTGATGCGGCAAAGGGATCTACTGTATATGCACAGAATCTAACATTTGGATGAATCCTTTTAAAATCAGCTCCTGCCATATGTGCTGGGAGAGGAGAGCAAACTGTCAACAGCGCATCGATTGGCCTTTTTTCGTTGATAAATACAAGTTTATCAAATGCAGTCTTACGGAACCAGCCAAGATTACCATGTATAGAGAACTTTAATTGTGCAGATCCTATCAAATGAATAATCTTTCTAAGAAATCCTTTGAGTTTATACTCCAGACGTAGTCTTTTTGAAGCTATAGTATGCGTCTGACAGCCATCATAGATAACCGTTTCTTCCTTTCCATTAGAAGATAATGATATAAACTCTATATCATATTTATCCTTAAGCAAGGCTGCGTATCTTGCTGCACATAACCCTGTAGGTGACGGGTTTGGATATAGAATTCCGCAAATAATAACTAAATGTGGCTTCATAATTACCAATCTAGAGTCTTCAAATTGTTTATAAAAGCATCGAAGTCTTCCCCGCCCCAATCAAGTGGCAATTCAAGGATATCATCCAGGTAGAAAAGTACGTCTTCCAAAAACACAATACTTTTTATTCCCGACAATGATACTTTGCATTCAATTCCATCCGGAATGCACATATACAATCCTTGCCCTATTTCATCCTTTAACAATGATTCCCAACCAGATGCACGCCTTAAGGAATAAAACAATGTGGCGCTATCATACCATGCAGATCTCCTTCCAGCTGTTTCCCAGTCGTAAATAAGTATTTTGCCAGTTGGTTCTGCCCAGATATTACCCGACTGAAAGTCACCATGCGAAATAACTGTAGGGATATTCCCTTCTATTCTCAAAGCCTCTTCAGCCGCCTTTGCGGTCAGCTCCTTTGCTGTTTTATGCTCTTTAATTCCTTTCTCTTCTATAGCTATTTGAATCTTCGTAAGCACTTCTTCCTTTAAGGACTCTACATACTGTTTGGCTGGTTTCCATTCCAACGTATCTCCTGCCAGTTGTTTTAAATAGCGAAGAGCATCAGAAGTTCCTTTCTCAAACAACCCAGCATCAGTCGTGCGTATCAATGGGTGCCCCGTTAATACTGGTTCTTTAAACCATCCCTGGCCCTGAGCAAGCATAGGGTTAAGAAAATCATACTTATACGTCTTGCGGAAATCAGCCTGATTATCGAAATACTTGTTTGTAAAACCAGCCTTGACAATACAGTCAACTGTCATCTCCTCATAGTTATAAAACCTGATGGAGCGGTTTTGGGGCACAATAAAAACGGCCTTCGGGAATACGTTCTTACTAATATATATCTTCTTTCTTGTACCAATAGCCGGTATTGCAGTAATTACATCAACAGCAATCTTCCCTATGATATTTTTTATCCAACTCCCACGGACGTTGAACTCACTTTTCATGTAAGTTCGTAAGCCTCTGGGTGTCGGTGCTTTTGATACAAATCCAAGTATCGTATTGATACACCAAGGCTCGCTCCCTTCAAAAGCATCATACTCACATACAATCTCTTTATTAAGAATGGTACGTGCATAATCCAATATCGTTTCACGAAGAATCTTATAGAAATCTTCGCGTGCCAGCATATCTTTAATTCCCATTGCGTATGCCTATTATTTCCAGCACTTCTTTGTGAAGTTCCTCTCTTGTTTTGGTACCATCCATTACATTCGTCCATTTCTTCTGTTCAACAAGAGACAGGTAAACATTTATCTTTGATTTCTTTCGATCAATATCCTCTGTACCGTCAGCACCCTTTTGAAGGTCTCTCGCAAAAGACAGTTCTGCCGGGATGATGAATACGAACGACACTTTAGGCTTTGGCGAACAGAATTTAACAAGTTTCCACAAAAATGACTTGTCTATATCTATGCTGTAGAAATCGTGCATCATTTCCACATATGTGTCCCATAGATAGCGATCACAAATAAGGTAGCGATGAGTCAAATTCAGCCACCTGTAATAAATGCCCCAATACCAACACAGATCCAAGAGGGATGCAATAAAAAGCAGCCGTTGCTTCTTAGAGCTCTTATATATCTCTTTTCTTGCAGCAACCTTCTCCTCGTCACTGTCAGGTGTTTCTTTACGGACAAGACTCTTCAAGAACTCCACCCCGGGCGTTCCTCTGGCTTTACTCCATTTCTTGATATACTTCACCTGATGAGCATCAAGGTATTCTGTCAGCTTATCTATCTGTGTGGTCTTTCCCGCACTGTCTATTCCACTAAACGATATAATCATCCTTTAAAAGTGTTTCATTATGTTGTAGCCTATATAAGGGCAACGGTTTATAAGATTTGTTACAATTTTCACTTTCTTAGATACAGGAGCGTTTCCAAATTTTAGATATTTTTCACAGCCAGCCTGCTTATATACTTCCATAAAGGAATTATATGATAACATCTTGCTTGCTCCGTGAAGCATGGCGAAATAGCTCATCGGTACAAATGTATTACTGATGGCCTCAGGAAGATGGGCATGAATATCCTTGTCAAGCTGATTGAATCCAGTACACCATGTCAAAATTTTCTGCACGCCAGATGCAGTCATTGTAGAACCTGGGTGAAGTATATACTTGTAGCCGCTGTATGAAGAGTGTATCAGTTCTTTCGTGTTATATGCCAGAACTCTCCATATAAACTGAACATCCTCAGAATAACGTACTTTTTCCTCAAATCGAATATTATTCTTGTGGACAAATTCATTCGAAAGCATCAATGTGGGTAATAGAAAACGTGGGTTTCTGTTATAAAACGCCAACAGTGCATCTTCTGATGTGTAGATGACAGTTTCTTGATTAAGCTTAGGCTGTTCTATGACAGTATCACCACTATAGATAGTAAACGAGGTAGAATAAACATCTGCCTCCGGATACTGCTTCAACAAATTGGCATAATAAGCAAGGAAATCCGGTGTTAGCACATCGTCACCATCAACCATAATAACATAATCACCTTTCGCCACAGACAATCCTGTGTTGCGTGCCGCTGACACGCCTCTGTTATCAGTATGGATAACCTGATAGTCCAATTCAGACTTTAACAATAAGGATTCTGCTATGGTGGCAGAGTTGTCTGGTGAGCCATCATCCACAATAACCAGTTCAAAGTCCTTAAATGTTTGACCCAACAAGGATTGTACGGTGGCAGCAATATATGCTTCCACTTTGTATACAGGTATTATGACAGTGAGCTTCTTCTTCACAGTTTAATATGCTTGATCGTATTATTATCTACATTAATTCTGGGCAGAAAACCTTTCGGCAATAGCACTCTCTTCGTTATTGGAGCGTTAATCGTTGAAAAGCCATAACGATAAACCTGTCTTACCAATTTGTGAGTGCTCCATCCACAGGCAGCAAAACTCCCGTATGGAAAGGCAAACAACTCTACAGAATGACCGGTTAGCTCTTGCAGTCGTTCTTTTGAACCTCTCATATCCTGCAAGGCCTCCTCATTCGAGTAATTAGAAAAGAATGTATGCTTCATGCCATGTGAACCTATCGTACAGAGCGGGTCTGCCGACAGTTCTTTCAAATTATCCGTTGTTATATATCCAGGAGTATCAAGGAGCGACACGTTAATAAACAAAGTAAACGGAGCGTTGTACTTTTTCAATAGTGGATAGGCATTAATATAGAATGATTCCATCACATCATCGAAGGTCAATGCCATAAAAGGCTCCTCTGCTGTTTCCCAATCAGCTAATGATTTCTGACCGTCCCAGTTTGTACTCTGAAGAATGGTTTCAAACAATGAGGTATCCAAATTCAATTCGCCATCTGGGTTGCCAATATTGTGAAACATCAACACCTTCCCTCTTTCTGACGATAGCTTAGAAAGGGTACCGCACCATTTCATGGCAAAGTGATTAGCCGCTTTGCTAATGATATTAACCATGGAATACAGAGTTCTTAATTTTACGCCCTAAAATCAGGATTTTGCCTTTAAGCGTCATGCCTTTCAAAACATTATACTGGTCAACGACTTCTCCTCCAAAAGACACCTTAAACTGATCAATACCTGCCTGTTGGCCTGAGCGGGAGATATTCCCCCAGTCATACCAATAGACTCCGTTCTCTCTCAGCCATCTCATATCCATAATATGGAGCATCTTGTTCATTCGACCAGCCAAGTTTCGCAACGACGAGTCAGATCTAAAGTTGGAAACTGAGAAAAGAAGACAAGATGCCTCTCCACCCCAAGCATAGACGTGATAGACATTGATTCCAGGAGCTTCTGCTTTAGATATCAACAAGTGACCATCTTGCATCAGAACTTCAAGCCGGTGGCGGTTATAAGCTTTGAGGAGTTCGTCATTCTCTAGACTCTTGGCAAACTCTATGTACGATTGCTCAAACTCATCAAGTACAGCCAAGGGGAATGAATCATCTTTCTTTTCCGGTGCAAAGGTCACTGTTACCTCTTCCTTTAAACACTTGTTAACCTCATACTTTATGGTCTTGGTCGCACCAGTAAGGATTTCCTCCTCCGTTTTTCTTAAATCAGACCATACTGTCTTATAGGGATCGTTTTGAACAAACAATCCTTTCATAGGGTCATCAACTCTCATAAAACGTACCAAGTCCGCATTCGTTTGGTGATTGGAACTAAACCAACAGCGTTCTAGAGAATAAGACCCTGTCTTTTCGAAAGTGCTAAAGCCTTTTTTCTTATTATCTTCCATTTATTATCTTATTATAACATTCTTCAACTGAAAAAAATCTCTCACACGTTTTCCTTGCATTATCTCCCATAGTTGCAATGTCGGATGCTTTTATTCTTTCAAGACACCTTACAAATTCCGACACGGAATTGCTCTCACAAGAAAAACCGAAGCCGTTGTCTTCTACTAACTTGCCTATATCCGTATTAGGATCTGTTGCACATATTACTGGCGTTGAATTCTCCATATAAGAAAGAATTCGAGACGGATAATTAGGAATTGTAAAGCGGTGATCCAAGAAAATAAGGCCCACATCACATCCATTTGCCAACTCGTCATATTCTTTCTTGGGTAAGAAATTCACAAGACAGAAGTTTGTCGGATTTTCTTTTGCTTTATACTCTTCCAAAAGATGATACTCACTGCCATTGCCACAGACGATGAAATAGAAGTCCTTTCTATTTTTCACTGCTTTCAAGCACTCTATCACGAATGGAATGTCTTGAGGCTTGCCAAGGTTGCCACCAAAGAGAAATGTAAGTGCGCCATTAGGCACATTATATGCGGTACGCACCTTCTGTTTAGCACTATCTCTATTCACCTTGGGATTGAGAAGGATAGCATTGGGCAGTATTTCAACTTTCTCTTTCGGTAGATAAGGGTTATGACTCAATACAAAATCCACATTGGCCTGCGACATACATCCTATCTTATCTGAGATCTTGTAGAACTGTTTTTCCTTCCATCTAAAATACTTTGCAATAGGACTACTGGCAGAGAACAAACCTATATCAATCGCATTTTGTGGGAAGATATCCTTCAACATCAGGTAGGTTTTTGCCTGATACTTCCTTTTGAAAGTCTTCACCCCCCCAGCCAAGGTGATTGGTGGCGTAGAATATAGAATCAGTTCAAATCTTACATTTCCAAGATGCTTGTTAATGGCGCACTTGAATTGAGACTCAAGCAATACCGTTGATATTCCTTTTTCTATAAAAGAAACACCACTTGTATTCCCAATTCTAACTTTTAGAATTGAGTAATCATCATAGTCCACCAGTTCTGTCTGTTCTCCAGTTTGTTTTTCCCTCGGAGTAACAATAAAAGGACGATGACCATGTGCAATGAATACCTTCATCAAGTCGGAATAGATATTATGCATATCTATCGATTTAAAGGGATTCATAGTAAGAAACAAGACATTCATATTTATCCTCTATAAGTTGGGAAATAACCTGTGCTTCTATCAAAACTCTCGTCCTCTTTTGCGCGAGCGTCAATCGCTTTATTGTACACCTCTTGGTTGAAGATGTATTTACCAATATAGAAAGGCACGTCTGGATCTGGGGTGAAGCAACGCTTGTATTTATAGATACCATCGTCCTTATGATAGCCACCTCCAAGAATGAACTTCTCTCGTCCTGTACGATTACACCATTTCAAGATTTCATTCTTTAAAAAATCATTGGGCCGGAACTCGTAGTAATCAGCCAAGGTGCCCCCGAGGAATGAATAGGCGTATTTCTCAGAGCACAAGACCAGTTCTGTAGAAATCACCTTGCCATCTTTCAGAACATGGAAGTACATAAAGTTTTCGGGTAGCAACTTCTCAATGTTTTGGAAATACTCCTTTCCAAAATAATAATAGGAATCCGCATTATTGCGATCCATTGTGAGGTCATAGATTGACAGGAAGTCATCAAGATGATTGGTGTTATTCTCAATGATTATCGCCAGTCCATTGTTTTCTGCCTTACGTACATTCTTTCGAACTTTGCGGTCATACCGATTCCAAACGTCATTCTCGAAATCACCGGTAGTGTTTACAACCACATTGGCAGACAGTTCAAAGGTCTCACCGAAATAGTTCTCACGGAAGTCAACATTGTCAAACAAATGAAAGCGGTGGAACTCGCAGATGATATTTTTTTCTTGGCAATGTTTTGTAAATGCCTCCTTGTAAGCAGCCATCAATTGCTTGATATCTGTTACGTTTTCACAATAAGGCCCACCATACCCGTAGGGAGTCACAATGTCGTAATACGTTTCTCCTTCGATTTCCCACTTTATCTTACGGAGAATATATGTATATGTAATCTTGCCAAATGGGCACTCGAAAACGAATGTATCACTATCGCCATCTATGTCTTTATAAACCTTAGCGTAGTTTGGATTAAAATATAAATCTGTCATGAGTATTCTCTATGATTTCAAATAATTGTATATCGTTTCTGCTATTCTGTTCATATCACTAGAATCGTAACGCTGGTCACAAATAAGTGAAAGCTCTGATTCGAATAATTGTTTTGAACCAGGCATAATAGAATGCAACTCCGAAACCGGCCAGTGAACAGGGCAGTATATTTGATTCTCTATTAGATATCTCCTTAGCGAGTTACGACAAGTAGGTGCAACAATAACAGGAATGAACAAAGGCACATCTGCTGTATTTAAAACAGGTGTTATACAACGTACTCTTTCATCATTCATATCGTTGATAGCCTCAGTAAGGACACGTGCGTTCTCCATTCTACGAATCTTGACGTACGATGCATCTGTTCTCTTCAAAACCTCAATAGAGCGTTTATCAGGCATCTTATGATGATACTGCTCCTCAAGTATTGTCTCTGCTTTCTCTATCAGCGGTAGGAAATCATCTTTTGAAGTTTTGCCACCATTAATGAAGTCTGCTTTTAAGTCAAATAGCATTTCTCTGACAGAAGAATAAACTTGATAATTGTCATTTTGAGTTATTTCACCGTGACTCAGCTCTTCCTTCCATGCCAAGAAACCGCAGTTGATATCTACCCACTTGCGATAACTTCCATAAACAAAATCGTAAGGAGTGGTATCTACAGGGCTGTTCATGGAATGTGTTGCATCGTATATCGTAATCTTCCCCTTACTATTCTCTCTCCTGGCGATTTCAATAGTTTCGGCATCTGTGTGCCCAAAGTAATCCATTAGGAGAATGGCCTCGTAATCGTCATCAACATTTTTTCGTGAGATACCATAAGGAGTTATTTCTATATCATAGAATTTCACCTCCATCCCATGCGTTAGGAATGGTTCTATCATGGTATGGCAGCAATAGGATGGCAGATATGCTGTTTTCTTACCCTGCTTAACCAATATCTCCACGATATGTTCCAGCGCAGTTCTGCCACACAGGGTTTCCATAACCCTGTAAGGATACGCTCCGTATATTTGATATGGCCGCATTGTAAACTCCTCGCGTGAGGCTGGAGTGCAATTCGTCCAAAATTCAGAACCTATTTCTCGCATGGGACACTTGATAAATGAATTCTTCTTGCATTAAAAATAGCCATCAGAAGATAAATAATAAGTTGGATATTTGAGGGAGAATAAAGACCAAAACAAGGTTGAAATACTCCAATTATACAAATATATAAAAGAAAAACACGGGCTTTCTCGTTTGAAGTTCTATATAGGACAAACAAATATAGAAAAAAGCAAAACAATCCCATTAAGCCATAATCCAAAAGGGTAGAATAGATCATATTATGAGGTGGAGCATATAAACCTTCAAAATTAGCCACTTTTGTCAACGTTGTTTTTCCATGTCCAAATATTGGTGATTCTTGAAATAATTCATAACTTGATGCATTTATATCATCTCGACCTCCACCTTCTTCCAATATTCTGCTCTCTGTAACTTGGGCCGCTTGGAAGCCTACATAGAGAACTGCTAATAACAAAGTGGCAAAAAACAATTTCTGTTTTATAGATGATGTCTTAAAATAATAATAAACATATGCACAAAGAACAGCCAATATACTACTACGACTTGCTGCTAAGAAGAGTCCAATTCCCATTACGGTCAAGAAAAAAACTTTTAGATATTTATTATAACTTGACATTATTGTTAAAATACATGCTATCCCACAATAGTATCCATATCCATTCCTATGGGTTGAAAAGCCACAGAAAGTAGACACTATCTCGCTAGAGTCTGGGTCTGATGCAAATAGCATCAATTGTTCTGAAGCCGGAGCTATTGGCAGATACAAAACAGGGGCCACACTCCATGCTATAAAAGCTATTGATATTAGATTAAAAATATTGTCATCAAAAGGTTTTAACTTTAATGCGCAAAATATAGCTAAATTAAAAAGGAGGAAATCTATTGGTTGTGTTATTTCTTCTACTGTAAAATTAAAAGCTTTTGAGAGTATCATTGAGAAAAACACAAGGAATATTACCGCAGACTTTAATGATTTTTTAATCTTACCATTCAAAAGAATTAAAATTATAATAATCAAATTAGCAAATCTTGCTATTCGAGTTGACAATGCCATAAAGTCCTTGATGTCCATAAATTTGGTCACAAAACTCCCTTGCCATCTTGGTATAAGTTCAATAATGACATTAAAAAACAATAGAAAATAAAACAACTTTTCTACTCTGGAAAGATCATTTAAGGGCCTTAGAATATTTTTAATTGTAAAGAGAATATTCATGTTTAAACTTGAAACTTAATACATAATCGAATGGAACTCTTTGGTTAGTTCTTATTTTCGAACAGAATTGTATCATAAATTTTTTTTATACAATTTGCATTTTCCTCGATATTGTGTCTTTTAGCAGCTATCATTCTCATTTCTGTATTATTAAAAGAAGACGATTGCTCAAAAACTCTACATACTTCCAATGCCAAAGTCTCAACATCATCATACCTATAGATATGTCCACAATTATGGTTCGGTATCATATCACTAACCCCGCCGACAAAAGATGCTACAGAAGGTACGCCCAATATCTGTGCCTCTGCTAAAGAGTTGGGGCTATTCTCAATAGCAGAGGGACACAGGAATAGATTTGCTTTCAAATATTCCTCCTTCATTTGCTTCGCATTTAAAGGACCCAAGAATATCACATGAGATTGTAAATTGTACAATGATATTAATTTCGAGATATACTTTCCATAACCTGTTTGCTTGATTTTTGACATTAGAGTATCTGTTTTCGCGATATTAAGTCCCGGTATTCTAAGTTGGGCATCAGGGTATTCTCTTAAGATAATAGGAAGGGCTTTAATTATCTGGTGTAACCCTTTTAATGGTGAGTATGATTGGCTTAGGAATATTGTATGTTTCCTACAATCTGCATAGCACCACTTTCCTTCATAAAATTCTTTTCTAAGAATTCTATTACAAGAAAAATAAACTGCATTGGGGTTAATTGCCTTTACATGAGCTAAATCCCAAGTTGTTCGACCTGCAAAGTAATGAACTTTTTTTATTTGTTCTATCTCCAATTTTCCGCTTTTCTTAACGCTTTTCCTTCTAGAAATTAGCGATCCCTTAAGTATGTCTCTTAATGTTATATTGGAGATAATATCAAAATAGTTCAAACCGCCATAATAGTAGTCATAATAAACAGATGTCATCCCTTGTATGTCTACACATACATTGGATGTACCGCATGAGTTAACATAGGCAAGACCGTGTCCATATTCAGTGCCCCATATGTGTACCACATCTGGTTTCAATTCCTCTGCTATTATTCTCCAATAATCTTCATACTTTTTATGGTATTTCTGGTTATTACTTGCCTCAGGAAAAACATAGTAACAAATATCGGATCCTTTAATCATTTTCAGTTCTTTAACTAGACATGATGGTGCTGCAACTGTTAAAATCACATCTTTGTTTTTTAAAGCTTCCGCCGCTGCTATCATCCACCCTCCTGAAGATTTTAATTCCCCTGCTCCTTGAAGAATTTGTTGCGCTTCAGGAAATATCATATTTGTTATCCAAAGTACTTTCATGCGAGATATTATTTATTATATGATGATGGTAATACAATTTCATTCCCTAGTTTAAGATCCCATTCTTGGGGTTCTATCTTCATTAGGCCAGCCCATGTGTAAAAGGTATATTCGCCAAAATATATCCTACCATTAATAGAATATAAATCAACTCGTACATGAGGTATGCCTTGTGACAGTTTCTTTGCAACATCAAGCAGCTCTTTTAACTGAACTGGGGGGGGCAATTTATCAGGGCCAGCATCATACCCCCATTTTACATGCAAATTCTTCCAATCAGCCGAATATAAATCAAACCACATTGGATCATAGTTCGAACCAACCCAAATATACTTAGGCTCTCCATCAAAACATAGTATTTTGTAGTCCTTCAGAGGTTCCCCATCATCACTTTTCATTAGTTTTTCAGCAAAAACTCTTCTTTTCACATTTTTATAAGGCCATTCTCGTCCTCCCATATAAAAATCTTGCGCTAAACCATTTCGAAGTCCTTCTATGACCTGCTCTTTTGTAATATAGATATTGTCATCTCCATGGGCCTTCGTAAAAATTAGATTATTTTTATCCCTGCAAATCGCCATTCCAACTGCTGAGTTATGATTACATTTCAAAATAAATTCATTAGGGAGAATATCAAAGTTTACATCCTCAGCTTTTTCCCAGCTTCCTAATAATGGGAAAGTATGCCCTGGGCCAAGTATATTATCAACATAGGACTTGACCTCTATCTTATCAACTAATCTTGTATATAATGGGTTCCTATCATATAATTTCAACCATTGTATTTTTTCATTATAAGTTCTTGGGGTATCAAGATTTAATCTGTACCCTAAATTTGCATATCCGCGTAAAACCAAATAGGTTCTATCACTCATAAAACGTCCAAAATAGTAAATAGTACGAAAAATAAGTGAGCGAATCAGCTTTTGAATAATTTTTATTACCATAGTTATTGTTTTTTAAATGCGTCAACAAATGAATTTTCCGATTTGTTAATTATCTCAACATCACCAAGATAATCCGAATAATCTCGTATATCCCAAAAAGATGCGCCTCCAATTGCTGTATATCTTAACACTTCATGGAATCTAATCGGTTTCCCGTCTTGGACATATTTTGTGCTATCGTACTTGTCGTCATAATAATGTTGATTCTTCATGTAAACAATATTGTCTTTCCCAACATACAATAAAGAAGTCCAAGACAAGTCCAGGCCAAACAAAAAGATTTTTTTATAACCTGCATTGAGCAAACAAAACAGTGCTGCACAACAAACATTCATATATCTAGGATTTGCAATACCTTTTTTAAAAAGAAACATCTTTATCTTTTTAAACTCGAAACTATCTGTTAAAGGGTTTGAATAAAATCCTACAAGCTTAATATTTTTATTATCGCCAAATAAATACCTTGCATCTGATTTCCATTTTATTGGAACGAATACTTTTATTGGCCAAGATACTTTTTTAAACGCCTCAACCAGATTTTTATTATTTTCTGCAAACACATCTTCTTTTGTATAGAAATATTGGTCATCTATCATGAAATAATAAGAAGGTCTCAATTTCCAAAAGAAATCTGTTAAAACAGAATCATTAACAACACAACAATCATACTTTGAAAAATCTTCTTTTTCAATACTCTTTTTCAAAGAAGGTCCATTTGCAACTATTGCTAACGGTTTTTTACTCTCTACATGTATGGAATCGGCTTTTTTATATGTTTTTAGTAGAATAATGAACCAACGGCTTAATTCCAGACATGATTCGATAAACAAATATAATTTATTCATATTTCTTATTTTTTAATTCTTCAATTTCTTGATTTGCGAGAAGCTTACGACTGTACAAAAATACTCCCATAAAAGTAAAGCCTTGCATCAGCATAAATACCATTGCTGTATAAATCGCACCGTATCTAGTAAACAAGAAGGACAAAATCACTTGAATAGTTGATGAAGTGAATGTTATAGACATTAGTTGTTTTGTTTTTCCATAATATAGAAGATAATTCACGAACAACAAATAAAAGCAATTAAACATCGCAGAAAAACAGAGAGGGAAAATAAATATTGCAGAGTCAGCATATTTAGGAACAACAAGTGGGATGAAGAAATAACATGCTATTGCAACGGCAATTGTTATAAGAAAGAAAAATAAACCCATTCTCCTTTCCCTTCTTCTTAGTTTTGCCTTTGATATCAGGTAGCCTTCCTTTAAATTTTTATATAAATACACGGAATTCGTCTGGTTAAAGGCAGTTCCAATGGTTAGAATTATATTTGAAAAATTCATCGCAAAACTATAAAGCCCAACTGATGCTACAGATAAAAAACCATTTATGATATACCGATCGGCTCCTTGTTTGAGCCATCCTGATGCCGCATGCGGAATTAATGGAACTCCAAATGATAATGCATTCTTCACGTGCACATTGTGGGGCATCTTGAATATCAAATATTTTCTTTTTATAAGAAAAAGAATGCTAATTATAAAGAATACAACTGTTACGCTAATCTGTGCATAAAGACGTCCCAACCATCCTTGCTGAAATGTTATAACCAGAATTAAAGTTAAAATAAAATTTAAAATGGCTGTTGATAAACTATAGACACCATATGAAACTGGTTTTTCTTCAAAAATCCAGATATTAAGATTCATATTATTAAATACCGTCATATAACAAACAAACAATGCCATCCACTGGTAACGAACCTCAATTCCTATCAATTGGGAGAATAAACCTGAAAAAAAAGAAAGGACCATCAATAATGAACATAATACACCTGTTGCTATTAACATAACAGAGTTTAGAACCATATTAAAGTAATACCTGTCTTTTTTAAAAAAAGCTACTTGAATATATGCATCGCTTCCCAGCGTAATGATTGTTGAAAAAAGCTGCACAAAAACAACATATAAGTTCAACTGTCCATATTCTCCGGGCGCAATATAATGAGCCACGATTAATAACAGTATAAATGAAATTCCTTGATTTGCAAAAGAAAAAAAGGTAAATAATCCTCCGTTTAGAACAGTTTTATTGTTTTTTAATATTGCTAACAGTCTGTCTACCATCATATTAAAATCTTCAATCTTTTATTATCAATCCATTATCTATCAATTTATGCGCTATCGGAATTAATATTTGAATGGGTTGATTTATAATATCACTAATCTGAATAAGATCATTCTTACCATCTGCATAAGCGATAAAGTCACAAAGTGCAACAACTTCATCATAAGTTCCTTTTTGTGAAATCGTTGGATATAATCCTCTTTTTCCTAATTGAGGTTCGCATTTACACATCATTTTATAATGATAGTTATTCTCCAAAGTGCCAATTACCTTTACCATCACATCTAATGCCCCTTGTAATCCTTCTGGTGAGATTAAATTCATGTCATCTGCAGATGTGTGGTACTCAGGGTATTCATGATACTTGCTCCTACAAAAACCACAAACAGGGAGTTCTACTCCAACTGAACCATACTGACGTTCATCACTACCGCGGGTTAAAAAAGAATACTCCTTATAGTTGGGGCAGTGAAACTTTAACACGTTTTTGATTACTCTATCTGCCAGTGTATTACCATACATAGTAGAAATATATGAATAGGTCCTATTATCGCCTACACAACTCAAAACAAAGCCGGCCTTAACGTTCTTCTTTAACGACTCAAAATTCCGACTAATATAAGTAATAGAGCCAATAGTTTCGGGACAAAAGACAAACCTATAGCTATATCTTCTATGCTTCAACTGCTTTACATACTTTATGAGTTCCAATTGTACAACGGGGCCTGACAACTCATTGTTTGCCATGGATGGGTGACAAAGATATGTTGAAAAAAGAATTTCATCCTCACTTTCACCAGGAATAAGTAAGTCGCCATAAGTTAAGCTGCCGGGAGCTAAGGTACTCTTAATAACAACACGATACTTTTCATCTGTTAAGGTCTTCTTTTGATTATCACTCATACAGAAGCCCCAACGTTCCTTATAATATGAGGTGACGTATGGAATCCAATCAGGTTGTTCGGGCTGGGTGTAAATATGCTCCAATAATTCTTGAAGGCTTATTACCATATCAACTGGAGTAGAATAGCCCATAATATGAAGATTCGAATCATTGAAATCTATAACCTTATCTCCATTTAATCTATATATGCCGCCCCCACGGCAATTCCATTCGTTTGGTATTGTCCAATCAAATACAGGAGTACCAGATGGGACTTCGTAAACTTGTATTTCTGGTATTATCTCTCTTAAGATGTTCAAACTCTCACGGATACCATCTCCAGTAATACTACGGCAAATCGGGAACAACCTTGCCGCCAAATCATACATAACTAATCCACTTTTCATTGCCATTTATGCTTGCACAGACTACGGCTTCTATTATTGATTATATCATTCATTATTACAGGAGCAGCTGCATTCAAATTTACAATCCTGTATAATAATCCATTGATTTTTATTATTTTCATCACTGCCTCATCTTCTAATAGCTTTTCCAAAGGACTAAAATCGGTCTCAAAATAACCATCAATATCTCGAACTAACATAGAATATATCCGCTCTGATATGTCACCATTTTGATCTATATACTGTCCTTTAAAAGACTTCAAATAACGATAAGTGTTGACGCCAGCTCTTTGCTCAATATAGTGCACAAATGTAAAACAATTGGTTAGATTTACATTAATGGTAACATTTTTCGCATTTATTAAATCTAAAAAAGCAAAAGGAGAATCAGATCCAAATGATGAGACATTTGAAAGTGAGCAAAGAAAATCTTTATACTTACCACATACCGCGAATGAATATAACGGATGTTGTGTTCGCCTAAAATCATTCCTTTTGAGAGCTATGCTACTAAGGGAACCTGTTGCCGATGGCGTTTTTTGGTAATCGAATGGAATATCATGACAAAAATCCCAATTAAATGTTGGTAGTAAAAGGGTTCCTGATTCACCTATTTTAGATAATATTTCATCTATAAAAACGTTACCATCAAATATTTCTCCATTTTTCTTACTCGTTACCATCAGGCCAAAAATGTCGGATGATAAAAGTACTACATCACCTTTCACTAACCCCAATAAGCTTGGAATCTTTCGAAAACTAATATATTCACTCATAAACAATTATAATTTTATATCATAGGTCCTAACAACGTATTCCACTTAACCAGTCTATCAATCAGCACAATACCATCCCACGGCATCTCAAAGTTTAGCATACGGCCAATCTGCGGGAAACGAACTGCTCCCATAGGAGTAGCAGCTTCCGCAAAGGCAACGGTCTGCTCAGGAGTAGCCTCAACACCAATGGTCTGGATATCTTCCGTAACGTGCTTGATAGCCTGCATGATGCTATCCACAGCATGTACAAACAGAACACGTGAATAGACTGGTTTATGCAACTCATCCTTGTCATCCAGCAAGATGGAATATGACATGGTTTCACTACCAATAGATAACCCACAAAAGTCATACACGCCACGGATGGAGTGAACGGCAGAAACCTGCTCGGGACTCATAGTTGGCTTCGGAATCTGAATCTCGGTCTTTCCCATGGATTCATTCAGGATCTGGCAGAAACGCTCTGGACATACTGCACCACCCTTTTCAATGAAGAGGTTGTGGGCGGAAGCGCAACCGGATTGATCAAATACTGATACATCTACGGAAACACGACGAGCCAGTTTCTTGGCAGCCTGCTCATCAGGGAGCATCTCCTTGGTCACAACTGCAAATGAAAGCTTGGGACCAAAGATGACGGTCTCGCAATCATACTTAGAAGGATAACCGGCCACCGTTTCAACAGCCTCTCTGCCTCCCCAAGCAATACGCACATCCGCATTCTTGGACATATTCTCACCCAATTTCACAGCATTGCGGCTGAAGTAAACCACAGCCAAAGTCTTTAGCAGGTCATCACCCTTGATGGTGTAACCGTTAGGTGTGGTATATTCCAAACCTTCAAAAGCACTCAACAGTCCGGCAAAAACACCTTCATCGTGGGAAGAAACCTTCAACAGATTCACATTCTTGGTCATAATGCACTGAACCAGTGCAAAGAGACCTAAGATCTGCACATTACCAGCCATCCAGTGGCAGCAAAGACCACGAGAATTGGCTTTCAACAGGTGCTTAGCAGAATCCGGGAACGGAAGATAGGTGTCTGCATATTCCACATTGCCTCTCAGTCCAAAGGTGGCAACTTCTTTCAAATGGCGCTCACTGCACCAAGTGGCCAAGAAGTTCAATCCCTTGTCTTTCAAGAACAGATATTTCGGATCAGTTGCCCAACGCTTAGCGGCTGCATCAATCAGACCAATCAAGGCCTCAATAGGCTGTTTCCTCAGCCAAGGCAGTTGCTCCTTCAGAGAGTCAACAATACCTTGCATCATCTTCTCGGTATCATCACCTTCAATAAGCGATCCGTGGAAAGACTGGACTTCCAGACGGGTATCCACCGTACCACCAGTTGCACGTTTCTGGAATGTGAGTTTATTGGAAAGAATATCACCACAACCACGAACCTCAGCTTTCTTCAAACGGCCAAGAATCTTAAAACGTTTTCCGGGACGGCCATAAGGGCATTCACCATCTATGATCATACCCAAGTCATCAGTCAGTACCAAGTTACCTGGGTAACTATGCGGTACAGGAGTGATGAACTCCAGTTTACCTTCTTCACCAGCAGGCAAAACTTCATTGGTCACAATATCACGAACCAGTACTTTCACATAGCTGCTTTCGTGTTTGCAACCACAGGGGCAGTCTGGATAGTTCAAGCCCATCTGCTCAGTAAAGCCATAGATGTCAATCACATCCACTGGCTCAATGCCAAAGCAATCTGCCAATTGTTTATTGAAGAGCTCTTTGCTAATCTTCTCACTCTCCAGTTTCTTCCAACCACCAATGTGGATAATCTTAGAGCCCTTAGGCAGAGGAATGTTGATGCCCTTCTCCCTAACAGCTTTCAGTACGTTGCTGTAGAGAATATAGGTAAAACCAAACACCACCACAGGCTGGTCTGCAGGAACAGAAGCCACATACTCCTGCATGGCGTCCACGTCAAAGTAGGATACTCCATCCTTGGCCTTCAGGAAATAGCCTGCCTTGCTGGCAAAGTTCAAGTAACCGGTAATGGCGGCAAAACGGGCACCTAACAAAGCACGGAACTCAGACCTAGGGTCAATATCCATCACGAGGAAAGGCTTACGCTCACGACCAATGGCCTCCTGAATCACCTTCACCATGGCCTTGGCCTGACGTTTGGAGGTAATCTTATCTACCACAATGGTACTGGGTGTACCGGATGTGGCAGAAGACTGTAACCTCAGTTTGATGTCCTCTTTAGGAACGGAAGCCAGCCCCATTCCCAAATCCTTGAACACACTCACTGCCACCGGCGGGATGGCCTCCAAAGAGGTAATCTCCTTATGGGGGTCAAAGCCCTTGCGGTCGCAGAACTGACGGTACATGTCGTTATGCTCGTAGTGGAACACCAGCTCCTCCTGCAAGGCTTTCAAATAAAGGCGTTGCTGCTCTTCGTTGTCGGAATAAGCCGGCAAGTTGAACAACTCATCCATGTAGGAAATCTGCTCTTCCATATCTTACTTCAATTTAAGTCGTTGAACTTTCCCTGATGCCGTCTTGGGTATCGCATCAATGCGCTCAATAGCAGCAGGGAGTTTATACACTTCCAATTTCGGTTTCAGAGCCTCTATGATTGCAGCATCGGTGAGGTTTTCGTCTTTACAAACGATAAAGGCCTTTACCAACTCACCCATCACCCCTTCAGGGTCGGGCATAGCCACACAGGCACTATCTTCAATACCAGGGATTGTATTCAGAATATCCTCCACCTCCATGGGACTCACCTTCTTGCCGCCCACATTAATCATCTCTTTGATGCGGCTCTTTAGGTGAATATAGCCTTCCGCATCCAGATGACCACCGTCACCAGTACGGAAATAACCGTTATAGAAGTCTTTCGCAAATCTTTCAGGTGTCTCGTTCCAGTAACTGCACGTCACGTGTTCACCCTTCACACACACCTCGCCTTCTGCACCTACTGGTTGTTCCTTACCCTCTGCATCAAAGATCTTCACATCCACATTGGGTGAAGCCTTACCTGCAGTATTCAGGTAGTCATGCTCAGAATGGAACTCCATAAAGGCAGAACGGGAAGCCTCAGTCAAGCCGTAGTGCATACAGATGCGCGTATTGGGCAGCAACTCACAAAGGAGTTCCTTGTCCTCAATGGACATAAATGAGCTGCCAATCTCAATGTAGCGTAACTGGTCTACAAACTGACCAATCTTCCGTCCGCTCATTTTCTTAATGTAACCCCAACCGGCAGGGACCATTCCAAAGCCCGTGCAGTGGAACTGCTCCATCTGCCCGAAGAACTTCTTCATACTGGCAAATGTACCAAGCAGTACCAAAGAACCGCCTTTGGAGAGTACACAACGTACACGCCCCAAACCAAATGAATGGCTCACAGGAAGTGCCAGCAGTTCTACATCCTCTGCAGTATTTTTAATAAAGGTGTTAATGTTAAGTGCAGCAGCAGCCAAATTCCTATGATTCAATGCCACACCCTTAGGAGCGCCTGTTGTGCCCGTGGTAAACAGCACATCAGCAATCTGTTCCATATCTGGCTGCTGATAGACATCCACTATGTCACAAGGAGTCAGCACATCATTGAGAGGAATGGTTTGTGTACCCTCCACTTTGTGAAGCTGACCCATCGTGCAGACAGGCTTCGTGGATTGTTTGATTAAATCAAATCGTGTTTCATTGGTGTCCGGATCAATGGGCACACATACACCTTCGGCTATGTGAATGCCAAAGTAGGCGTAAATGAAATCGATATTAGCTGATGCTGAAAGGATGATTCTATCACCCTTTTGCAGCCCATACTTCTCGCGCACATTGGTAGCCGCCAAGAGGCAACGTTCCCATAGCTGGGCATACGTCACCTGTTCAGCAGGCGTTATCAATGCGATGCGTTCGGGCTGCCGGATTGAGTTCTGAAAGATTTGTTCTTCTATTGTCATTATGCAAGTTTTCCTTTCACAGTATTGATGATATCGTTTACATCCTCGATATCCATCATTTCTTCAGGTTCAAATTCTACCTCGAATTCATCCTGAACCTGCTGGAGAATATTGAGCTGTCCCAGTGAATCCCATGCGGGGAAATCACCTACTGTGCTATTCTCGTTAACTTCACTTTTGTCAACACTGCAAACAGTTGCAATAGTCTCGAATACTTTTTCTTTAATCTCGTTGATTTCCATTGTTATTATCTTTTAAATGATTTTTCGTTTATCTTACGCCACCATCAACTCTGATGACTTGTCCGTTAATAAAAGATGCCTCTTCAGATGCTAAGAAGAAATAGGTATTAGCTATCTCCTTTGGAGTGGCCAATCTACCCATTGATGAAATCTGTTCCATGGATGCTTTTGCCTTATCACCCATTGCATCTGCAAAAGGAGTACTTGTCAAACCAGGTGCTACTGCATTTACTCGAATACCTTGAGGAGCCAGTTCCTTTGACAATACCTTTGTGAACAAAATCATTGATGCTTTGGTTGCTCCATAAACAGCATTACCCGGATCGCCATCAATTCCAGCAATAGAAGCAGCATTAAGAATAACACCACTTCCATCCTTAACCATACTTCCCAACAGCGACTGAGTTATCTGAAGCTGTGCAAAGTAGTTTACTTGGAATACCTTCTTCACGTCGCTCATCTTGGTAAAAGGCAAGATAGCTAAGTGAGGCATACCGGCATTATTAATCAGCACGTTGATCTTCAGTTTCAAAGCCTTGATGGCTTTCAACCCTTCCTTAATAGCTTCTTCATCCGACAGGTCAAAGAAGAAAGGATAAACATCCACTTTATACTCATTCTTAAGTTCACTGACAAAATCTGCAAAAGCAGGCGTATCTGCTATACTTGTCAGTATCAAAGTCGCTCCTTCTGCTGAAAATTTCTTTGTTATTTCTCTGCCAATACCACCGTCGGCTCCGGTGATGCAGACAACTTTATCTCTATAATTACTCATCTTTTATCATTATTCAATTAATCAATCGCACCATAGCAGGGTCTCAAGGCTAAATGGCGATGGATACTAAAACCATTTTTGTTCACTCCATCTATATCGTGATATTTACCCACATATATGCGATCGCTGTTATGGTCGCGATCACTGCACCACACAAAGTCGTGCCACCATAATTTTTCATCAAGGCAATACCATGCAGCAAAGAAGGCAAACACACAGCGTATCGCCAATGGAAAACTGTGCTTCTTTTCCAATTCATCGGGCATTACTGCACGACTATCTTCAAACACCTTCTTACGGATCAAAAACCATCCTTCGGGCAGATGAACGTCAATGAAGTCCTCTTTCAAATACCAATCTTGATTATAGAAACAGGGCTCTGAAACACTAGGGTCTTTTCCATAGACCTCTAAAAGGTTACGGATAGTAAGCGGTTTGCCATCTGCCATCGTAGAAGCACCAAGAATAAGCAGATAATCATCCTTCTTAGCTTCCAGTTCCTCCTTAGAAAAAGGAATCACTGGAACATATTTCACTTGCAAAGGTAACTGTTTGCAGGCTACCAACTCCTCATGGCCAATGAAATTACGGCCCATTATACTCTTAGCGATTTCTATAGTAATGATTCTTTCCATTTTTGATAATCTATTACTTCTTGAGCATTTGCTAAATGCCCCATTGCTGAATATTTCTCTATTCTTTCAAACTCTGCCTGAAGTCGGTCAAAGCGCATACCCCAACCGCTATCAACAAACCAGTTCAAATTTCTGACTGGAGCATTATAAAGGATGATACCACTCTTAGTGTCTAAAACCTCCCTGAGGAATGTCAGGTAAGCTCTATATTGATGCTCGTGAGAAGCCACGAGGGCGAGTTTCTTCCATCCGTTCTCCATCGCCATTTTGATAACTTCAATAGCCTGCTGCCTTGTTTGAAGAGATTTATCTTCGTGAATCAAATCTTCTGCTGGTACTCCTTGATTCAGAATGAAAGGCGCAACTTCTTCATAAGGGAAACTCCCGTAATCCTTGTCAATAATATTACCACTAAAGACAATTCTCTTAACCATACCTCTTTTGTAGAGGTCGACGGCCTTCTGAAAACGGAAAAAACCGTCACCCTCTAACAGAATAGCGGCATCAGACTGTGTAAGACAGTCATTATCTACGATAGCAAGTACAATTTCTCTTTCTGTAATCATCTTTTCTTGTTATATTCTCTGGGTAATCCAATGCACATCTTTCTTGACTTGTCTAATTGGATTACCAGCAAAAATGGAATTAGATTCATAAACACCTTTAGTTACTATTGTACTGGCTCCTATGATGCAGTCCGCACGAACAATTGCACCCTTCAAAATCTTTACATTTTCACCCATCCAACATCTATCTTCGATAGTAATATCTAATGCAGGGTTGATTCTCTTGTTTGTTTCGTTTGAAATAATAGAGTGACCATCACTTGTCCTAATAACAACATCCACGGCAACTTGACAATCAGAGCCAATTGTAATCGTTGTTCCTTCTTCAGTGATTACATTAACATTCTCACCCCAACCATTGTTATCACCTACCATAATAGTATTACCATCATCAATCAAGTAAAATGTAGATTTCTGCAAATAACAATTATCACCAATACAGACTGTATTATTATTCCCACTGAAAATAATCTTGGTGCCAATTAAGTTACAATCCTTACCGATTATTACTCGGTTATTCTTTCCATTATCGACTACTTTTACCCCCCCCAGCTTATTATAAGCACTTATAATTAAGCGCTTTGCTCCGCTGGGGATATATCTTTTCAAACTACCCAACATTACAAATCCTCCCAGAAAATAGGATCACGTGCAGGAATGTCCTTATTAACAGCCTTACCAATGACCACATTCTTATACTTAGGCAGGATACCCAGAGCAGGACGCAGAACGTCAAGGTCTTCTTCCTTGATAACCTGGCCCTTCTTCAGGTCATGCTTTGCATAGAGGCAACGACGCTGTACAAACACGGTCTCGCCTTCTTCCTTTTGCACTTCTTTGCGGGTGCTACCCATTGCCTTCTCAACCTCACGGATGCTATCCACCATGAACTTGAACTCATCAGGTTCCATGGAGTGAGGATGGTCGGGACCTTTGTCCTTCTTGTTTAGGGTGAAGTGCTTCTCTATGACACGACCTCCAAGAACCACAGAAGCAATAGCTACAACAGGACCGGGTGCGTGATCGCTATAACCAGTCAGGCATCCAAAGGCACTCTGATAGGTCTTCAGAACATTTACGTTAGCGCTCTCCAGCTTGGAGGGGTAGTTGGTGATGCACTGCATCAACACAAAGTCCTTGTTGCCGGTCTTCTCAATGGTGCGTACAGCCTCGTCAATCTCAGACATGGTTGCATCACCTGTTGCCAGCATAATAGGAATGTTCTTACGAGCAATGTAATCCAGCATTTCCAGCCAGGTGATTTCACCGGAACCAATTTTGATGAAAGGCAACTTCATATCTGCACAGAGGTCAACCGCTTCCTTGTTGTAAGGAGAGGTAGAGAAGTCAATACCCACCTTCTTACAGTAGTCAGCCAGCTCCTGGTGCCACTCAATTGGAAGCTCAACATCCTTGAACACCTCAGTAACGGTACGTCCCCAAGAACCATGAACTCCGTGGAGCTCCATCTTGGAGAAACCACCTTCAGAGACAATGCTCTCAGCCTTGAAGGTTTGGAACTTGGCGCAATCAGCACCTGCTGCTTTGGCGGCATCAATCAGGCGCTTGGCCTTCTCCAGACTGCCGTCAAAGTTACCACCAATCTCTGCAATGATATAGGTGGGATAGTCGGGACCTATCATGCGGTCACCGATCTTGATATTCTGATTGAATTCTAACATTGTTATTTCTTTTAGTGTTATTACTTATTATCTCTGGAACTCGTCAATAGTATTGCGAAGAATCTCAGCCTGCTGTTTGCACTCGTCAAGATTCCAGTAGTTGGTCTTGAGCTGAATCATGCGTAACTGGAGATACTCTGAGTTGGGGCAAAGACCAGGCTCGTAGGACTGCCAGATGCCAGGCTGGTTGTGAACAATGTTCTGGAAGGCAGGTTCCTGATAAGAGAGTTTCCATGCAGCATAGTAAGGATCACCACCATTCTTCTGGAACAGGTTGCGGAACTCGTACCAGTCCTTCTGAGGATTTTCGGTATTGAGCACACAGCAGTAAGTCCAATAAGAAGACTCGCATCCTTCGGGGGCCTTCTCAGGAATCAGAAGGTTCTGCCCCTTAATGGCCTCGTCAAAAATCTTGGCACAAGCCTTATGGTTACCGACCAACTCGTCAGCACGCTGGAGCTGGCCAAGAGCACAAGCTGCCTGCAGTTCAGACATACGATAGTTGAAGCCAACGCTTACATGACGGAAATAAGCGGGGTCCTGAATGTCATTGCGGGAAATCTTCTGCTTGGTAGCACCTACACTACCATAGCCAAGACAACCGAAACGACGGGCTTCATCAGCAAATTCAAGGTTGTTGGTCAGCAGCATACCACCCTCACCGGTTGTCAGGTGCTTGGAGGCCTGGAAGCTAAAGCTGGAGAAATCACCGAAGGTTCCAACCCATTTACCTTTATACTTAGCACCAAATGCCTCTGCATTATCTTCAATCAGATAAAGATTGTGCTTCTTGCAAATCTCAAGAATCCTGTCATAATCAGGGCAGAAGCCATAGAGAGCAACGGTCATCACAGCCTTTGTCTTAGGTGTAATCACCTTCTCAATGCTTTCAGCAGAAATCTGGAAGGTCTCTTTGTCACTGTCTGCAAAGACAGGATTACAACCAGCCATAATGATACCAAAGGAAGAGCTGGACATAGTGAGTGCCGGAGCAATCACTTCATCACCAGGCTTGCAACCAAGGGCTGCAACAGCCTGATGCAGAGTCGCAGTACCATTGCTGCTGCCAATGGCATACTTCATTCCAAAATACTCTGCAAACTCTTTTTCAAGTCTGGAGTTGAAGATAGAGTTCTTTGATGTGGCAAAGGCGTTATCCAAGGCCTCGTTCACATACTTTCTTTCTAAATCGGAAATACGTTCCATATTCTTATTGTTTTGATTATTTCTTATACATGGCACTTCTTTCAACCTCTGAGTTAATCTTTTCAATTTCAGGGTTGTCTTTCAAAATCTGGAGGATTTCATCCATCAGCAGGATTCCTGTGTTCTTAGGATTACGCTTGGCATACACGGCACGTACCATCTCCAAATCCACTTCCTTGTCAATCGTCCAACGGAGGTTTGACAACTGACGGTCGCAAGACACATTGCCAATCTTGAAGATTTCAGGATGATGATAGATGTACTGAGTTACGTGTTCACGCTCAAAGTCGGTCTCAGCCTCTTTTTCTGAACGATCAAGTGCTGCTTTCTTGAATGCTTCGCAATCCAATCCTTCAGGGAATGATGGAGGAAGGTTGTTTGTCACGTGGTCATAGCCTTCTTCTATCAGTTTGGTAATAACAGCATCTATCACTGCCGGCTCCTTGAAGGGGTCGTCAGCTGTGATGCGGACAACATAATCGGAAGGGAATGCCTCGGATGCACTGTAATAGCGATTGAGCACATTCTCCTCACTGCCACGGAAGAAATCAACTCCATTCTCCATGCACCACTCTTCAATACGGTCATCCTTAGGAGACACGGTGGTAGCAATGATAATCTTGTCAATCTTCTTGGCGTGACGCAAGCGGTCAACAACATGCCTGATTAAAGGCTTGCCATTGATGTCTGCAAAAACTTTAGCCGGAAAACGGGTTGAACCGCATCGGGCTTGGATGATGGCATTTACGCTCATTTCTTATAGATATTAAATCAGTGACATTATTTACAAAGACACTTATAAAATATGTTTATACTTCACTTGTGTCTTATATCCATTTGACATACTAAAAACATATTATTAATTTAGCACATATTTATATGCCCATGCACCATATTGAGTCAAAGCCCATATACACTCCGAATAGCAGTCATTTCCATTCATAAAACTAACGAGCATCTTATTTAGACTTTTCTTATTTACATTTATATCTAATAATGATAATGCATCTATTTGAGAATAAACATATTCGCGTAATTCATTACGCATCCAATTGCATATAGGAGGCGTAAAACCTCTTTTGGGTTTATCCATAAGGTTTTGTGGGAGGTAATCATATGCAATATCTTTTAAAATTCTTTTTTTATGTCCTTCATGATACTTATATTCCCATGGTAGTTGTGCGACATACTCTGATATACGATGATCTAGCAAAGGCTCTCTTCCCTCTAATGAAACAGACATCATCGCACGGTCTACCTTAATCAAGAATTCATCTTTCATTTTTGTTTTATAGTCTGCTATTAATGCATATTCATTAGTATTTGAAGCAGTTTTGATATCGTGAAATATGGATTTTGAATCATATCTTTGAAATTGAGGAAATATATCATTTATTAATATTTCTTTTGAATAATACATATTATCATACCATGCCTTTTGGTTCATTTTTTCACTCAATAAGGTTTCTGCTATGCGGCCTATATATCCCTTTGGTTTCATCATATTATCTGGCAGTAAAGAGGCTATTGTTCGTAATGGGCCATTCATATAATAACGTAATAACTTAGGAAGATGGTTTAAAACAGGATGCTTTTTTGAGAAATATTCATACCGATCATATCCACCAAAAATTTCATCACCGCCATCCGCTGACAAAACTACAGGTACATCTTTTCTAACTATCATACTAACTAGTATAGAAGGTAATGCTGATGGATCTGCAAATGGTTCATCATATACAATGGGTAATTGGGGTACCAAATCAACAATATCTTTTACTGTACAATAATAAGTTGTGTGTTGGGTTCCTAATAACGCTGAAATTTTTTCCGCATCTGGGGCTTCATCTATATAGTCATGAAAACCTATTGTGAAAGTTCTAGGTATTACCCCCAATTCTTTGGAAAGGATTGCAGTTACGGTTGCAGAATCAAAACCGCCACTCAATAAAACTCCAACAGGTACATCAGAAACTAAACGATAACCGAATGCCGATTTGAACAATTCTTTTATTTCCTTTTTTGCGTTTTCGTAAGAAACATTAAGTTTGGGTTTGTTATAATATTCCTCTATATTCCAGTAATTCCATTTTTTTATTAAGTGTTTCTTAATATCATATTCTGCCCAGCAACCACCATCCAATTTATATGTTTTTTCAAATATTGACATTTCACCAGGAATATATCCGACTTTCAAGAAAGCAGATACAGATTCCATAGATATAAGCCTTTCAAATGATGGTATTAACATCAAAGGCTTCAGTTCAGAAGCAAAAGAAACAAAATTCTCATTAACATGATAATATAAAGGTTTAACACCAGCCCGATCTCTACATAGGAACAGTTTCTGTTCTGACTGATTATAAATCGCAAATGCGAACATGCCAATAAAACGATTCACACAATCTGTATGCCATTCCTTAAATGAATGAAGAATTACTTCGGTATCTGAATTGGATACAAACTGATGGCCTTTGGATAACAACTCTTGGCGGATCTCTTTGAAATTATAAATCTCACCATTAAAAACAATCGTCAAATTCTCAAATTGCATCGGTTGTTGCCCCGCTTTCGTCAAATCCAAAATTGACAATCTTGCATGGCCTAAACCCACTTTTGCATATGGAGTTTTGAAATAAACAAGCCCATTATCATCAGGTCCTCGATGACGAATGGAATGCACCATGTTTTCCAAAACACGATCTTCTATATTGCCTTTATAATCAATGTATCCACATATTCCACACATAATCTCATTATTTCAGTTGTTCGCACCCCATTTTTCAGGCCATATCCTCAAAAAAATCATGACTATGCCAAGGAGAAAGCATACGCCAGCTGCCTCTGCTTGTCCAATGATGAACAATAACAACAATCCCAACAAAACCAATAATAAAGGGGATAATTTCTTTAAAGTCGAATTCATAATAATTTGTTCAATGTGTAAACGAGTGAGATTTGCCAATTCTTGTAATCGTCTTGTCGCTTCTCTCGTCGGAGAACCTTTTGTCTTCTATGAGAGACCAGCGGTGTCCCGCCCCATATATACATAACCGTTTTATAATTCCTGCCTATGGCTGAATTTCTTTCATTCATCTAATTCTGAACTTTTACAAATGCATTTGGTGAACCTATCAGGTCACGATGATGGTACAATCCCATGATAATGATTGGCTCTATATCCTCCTTTGTGACTTCCAACTGCGGACGAAGACGTTCAACAACCATATCCATGTTCATCATATTATCAGTAGAAACCTCTCTCATAACGAACTCACGCAGGAGAAATTTGATTGCCGCCTCGTTTATCGCATCGCTGTGTCTCAAAGGCTTCAGCCATGCCTTCATCTCATCTATCGTATGAACATGACCATTAAGAATCTCCTCCCTCAATGGCTCTGTCACTTGACTTATCGTCGACTTCCTTCGCACCTCTGCAAATCGAGCGAGCTCGTTTGCACTCGGTTTGGCGTCAGTTATCTTGATATTCTTGATTGGTGGCGTTATAAGGGGCATATTTCAATCAGCGTTTTCTAACTAGGGAATCTCCTATAGTCATCCTTTTGTCTTATGAGAGACCAGCGGTCCCCCGCACCATTAGGAATCGTTTTTTATATTTCCTGCCTCTCGGCAGTATAGTTGTTATTCATATCAAATATCATCAGGCATATTCACCTTGATGTCATAGTCGGCCTTGTGACTCTGAATCATCTCTGCTTTTTCTATCCAATAGTTAATACCACCAATGAACCTATCCCATCTTACCATGTGGATATAGCTGGGCCAACCATTGTAAACTTTATCTCCTATCTTACAGTCGGCATTGGCCTTCTGATACTGATTGAACATATTCTTACGCAATATCCAAAACAGCCTATCAGTATGCCAGAGGTTACAGTTCGTAGAGCAGCAGTCTTTCTTCTCTATGGCATAGTCGTAACTGCCATTCTCATCGGGAAGTACTACAGCTAACACACCATTACACAGACTCTTTCTGCCATTTCTATCTGGTTCTCTTAACGAATAGGATATTTCCCAAGGTATCCACTGCTCTTTTTCGCTCTTCCCTGCTTCTTTCATTCCTGGAGAAATAAGCACTATAGTAATGCTACTGTCATATATCTTCTCTCGCAGAGCTGACCAAATGGTTTCATCAGCGAAATCAGACAGGTCTTCGCCATCTTTCTCGCCTTTGTTGATATGGTCTTCCTTATCTAACTTAGACTGAAGATAATCCACATAATGCCGCGGAGTGGTTGCCTCCTTATCATCCTCATGCTCAATATACTGAACATGCTCATCGGCATACTTATAAGAGACGAATATCTTCTTTCCCATCAATCCAACTTTATTTAATCAGATAAACAGACAGTGCCAACACGCCATATACAATGGTAGTTGAGAAAGAGAAAGCACCATCAAGCGTGCAAAGTATTTGGTCAAGTATCATCCTTAGACGTCTCGCCAGCCAGCACTTCTTTTCTGTTGTCTGAGCAAAGAATATGTCGCTGGCCACATCCTGTCCACCATTGAGTTTCGTTATAAAATTGCGTTGCTGGTCGCGGAACTTGCGTTCCAGTCCCAGATAGTAGCAATCCAGAAGGTAAAATATACCCAGAGGAATATAAGCTGTAGCAGTGGGAACGATGCCCTTTTCTAACGCAAGCATCAAAATAGCGGAGACAATAGGGATGGCCCAATTCTTGCAATTGGCACTATTCTGCGCCATACGGTTGATGATACCCTGCATCATATTGACATGCGCCTGCACCGCTGGTTGACTCTTTTTATCAATCAAAGACATTTCATTGAATGCTTTTACTTCACACATATACTTGATTCTCTATTTATTAGAAACAATCTTAATAGTAAATTCACCATGATGGGCTCTCCTCTTTTCAACACGACCGACCAAAGAGACTTGCTTACCATCTCTGGTAAAAGCCACCTTGTCATTGTATAACTGTCTTGATATGACATGTTCTACACCTTTATCGTCGTAAAAGACTGCATACTCTTCAATGTCGCCTGAAAAAAGAAGTGTATTATCATCAAAAAGATATGACTGGTCTATATAGCTATTACCCAAACTCTCTATTTCGACATATGAAGACTTCCCTGAGGTCACATCACGATATACTTTCAGTGATAAGACATGAACTTCATTCTCTCCTATTAGGAATTCGCCATTGCGAATTTCCCTAACTGCATCTATCGCAAATGTTTCGAATCCATCTTCAATAGCAAGCGGACATTTATCTGCTCTTATAGGATCTTGTAACAATATCTTGAGCCGTCTGATTGCATCTTTCCCAGAATATTCCCTCTCACCGACAACACCAGGAAAGGCTTTTGACAATCGATATGCAAAGAATTCATCAGGGTTCGACATAAGTGCCTGTTCCTTATCAATATCCAAATCACTCTTTTTCGCATTATTATCACGAGACAAGAAATTAGTCAACTTTTCATACCAAGATTTACTAATTGCTTGGAAATCAGGCTTCTCGCGAAACTCATTGATTGACATTCTAAGGGCATGACCTAATCGAAGATCTTTCTGAGAAGTGAACTCAACATACTTGCGATGATAGATGTCAAATGGCATTTCACCAGGATGCCAGCTGTCACCATCCATATTTGCCAATGCAATAATCCGGCTTGGATGAATACACCGGAGTGCATAGCCTAACTCAAACATCACATTAGAATTGGGCATCAGCTTCTCTCTGGTTTTCTTGCCTTTACCTTTTTGCTTCTTAAATTTCGTTACAGGAGTAATATCGCATACAAAGAGATCTGCATTCCGAATCTTCTCAAGCAACTTGTCTGACACAGAACTCATCCCTGCATTCCCATAATCATCCCTATCTAAAATTATTGCACAGCCATATTCCTCCTGAAGAATCAAAGCTTGAGCCTTAAGCTCATTCTCTATCATCTCCCGCTGGCCAGGAATGTCACTCTGCCAACAATAGAAGATCGTTATCTTCTCTATCTTACGCTTTCTGCGAAACCAAGTCATATGAATATTCTGAACATAAATGCATCTACTTTTTAAGCCATTCATTTAATGACTTAATAGTTCCAGAAATAGGGTCTTTGATAAAATACCCATTACTGCTTTGGTACAAGTAGGGGTATATTTCCAAAAACTCGCTTCCTGTATAGCTTGCACGATTGTAGTTCTTAACAGGGACAATGGCAATGTTCGATTTATACTTATGGACATCCCCGATTCCCAACTCCCAATTACACCATTTGGAAGTAATGGCGTTATCTGTAGCAAGAAGCATGAACTTGTCGCACTGTTTGATTCGCTCTTTGATTCGCTCAGCAGTCTTTCCGCAAGTAAAATCTGGCATTGTTGGGTCAAAAGAATCAATATAAGTAGCTACTCCCATATTCCTCAAAAAGCCGAGAAACCCTCTGATGACATCCAAATCATCATGCTTATGCGAAATAAACACAGATGTTTGATATGCTGAAGCACTGAAAGTGCGACGGGACTCATTGAGCACAGACCGCACCGAATCAGATATCTTATAATCGTTGAAATGTCCTTCAGTAAAATATATCGCCATAACAACTACGTTTTACAATTAGAAAAGTCTGTTATTAATTGTTTACCCCCGTATTCTCATTTTGCTCTGAATGGCAGTATCGAACTGCATCTCTTTGCGACCACCTGTGCAATCAGATTCAATTGTTCGTCAATGTTGGCAAGCCATCTCCGTCTAAGTATCCGAACACATCCTTCAAAGTTATAGTTTCACGATGGTAGCAGTTCGTCTTGAATGTTTCTTTTGAAAGCCGCTTAACATCCTCATAACGTTCCTTCGTGGACAGTGTTGTCCCCTCATAATAGTCGCAATGACTATCTCTATAAATATCCAGATACTCAACAATGATGAAATCAATCTTATCACAACTATAGCAGCGATTTGCTTCCGATATACTCCATTTCAGACATTCTCGCTTGAAGTACAAATAGTCGCTCATGTTCCCTTTTGTTGAATCATTGACTATCACACCCGTGAGACTGTACGGTCCTTCATGCGAAGCATAATATCCGTCCACAGGAACATAGTACGTCTTCAAGATTTCATATTTTTCAACCGTGGTGATTATTTCGTCAATCTTGTAGTATGTCTGTGTACGAACTCCAAGAATTGCTCTTGGACTGTTATTGACAACAATCAATTTGAAACACTCAGTACTATCATTATCTGCCAGATATTTGTCTATCTGAAAATTTGAGATATGTTCTTCCTTCTGTGCCTTATACTGAGCAGCAACAATTTTCTCTTGATTCAGAGCTATTATTAAACTGGCTATACCGACTGCCAAAGTGCCTAACCCTATCAGAAGTTCAAAGTATCTACATTTACTCATACACTTGTCTATTCTGATTTTTGCTGAAATGTTTATAAGGCGCAGTTTTTAAAAGTTATACTTATGAACTGCGTCTGGCTGTACCTTTATATTATCCCATATAAACTCATACTGTTCCGATTCCGGGAACTGAGGCGCATGAATAGTGAATGTACCATTAGATACCTTCTGTTGATCAGACTGGCTCGTGCTAAAGCCTTCAAAACAAGCTCTATCCATTTCACCGCCTATCTGCGCATACAGGATGATAAGTAACCCCGCAACGGCATTCATAAGGTTGCCAAAGTTGGCCTTGCTAAAGTTGGCATATCGATTGTGCTTAACCGAATTATAATCTTGATACCATGCCAGAGGGGCATATACTGCACTGTTCCACGACACAAAAGGCTTGAACACATGGTCTGTTGCCCATCTCGTGATTCTCACCTCGTATCCAGAGATCCGCGCTGCAGCAGCAATCTTGAAATAGTCCTCAGCATTCATCCTGGCCTTGCCATAGCCATTGGCATTCAGGATGCCCTTGCAGTTGGATTCAAACTCCGTGGCTGTCCTTAAGAACAACTCATATATTCTGTGAGAATATGCTACCACATTGGCATCGCAAGGTTCTACAAAATCAAAAATTTCATAGAGGTCGCGCACTATCAAGTGTGCAGTCGCCACCAGAGACTCCATTTCAGCCTGACAAGCAAACCGCTCATCAAAAAGATACTCCGTGGTAACCGCAGGTTCACCATCACTGAACATCCTGTTAAACAACCCATAGCCCTTCAAAGGCCTCCACAATCTGCAATATGGCTTGGTTATTCCCATCACTTTTACGTATGTCGCTTATTACAGCACGCTTTATTAATCAATTTAACAGTTCATTCAACACGTTCTTCCACGCAGGAAAGGGAGGATTATCGTGAATTACAATAATTGGCAAACCGCTTAATACTGTAGCTTATTTAAAACCACATTATATAACAACCCGTTCAAACCATCCGTAAATCGTTTCCCTAGCTGATAATCCTTTATAGGCAGAGCGTTCCTTATAGCTTGGGGGCGCATTTGATTAACCCATTCCTGAGTTGGAATCTCTCCATTTGCGGCCTTTTCCTTCATCAATCGCTCCAATTCCAATAAGGTTTGATTATTAATATAATCATTCATTTCCTTCATCGCATTAATAGCCCTCTCTTTTGAGTTTGGCTCATAATCTATAATGTATGTACATTCATCATAGTCTGCCTGTTTCGTATATGCTCCATCTACAGTTAGTCCACTAATAGAATGAAGTTTGATTGCAAATAATGATGAGCCAAAGGATCTATCGACTAGCCCTTTGTCTTTCTCAGAAAGATTCTTTAGTTGCTCATCCTTATAATAGAGATTCAACAGATAAAGAGCAGCAAGTCCATGAAGGAAATGCTTAATTGATCCTTTAGAGAGTTCTTTCACTCGGTTATGTTTAACAGCCTGATATGCTTTATTCCAGTCTGCTGAACTTGACCCTCTCTTATGAGCTTTGTGCAGTGGACGCAGTACCTTGTTTTCCTCTTTATCAAAATACACGTTTGGTGAAACGACTTGTACCACTTTGGCATCAAGATTCCACAAACCGTTTAAATGGTTCATGCAAACGGTATCGAAATACATATCCTCGTCTGGTACAACAGGTCCTTCGTTTGCCAAATAAAGTTCTTTGGCCAATGCCTCTATTTCAATAACCGTCCTAATCAACAAGTCGGCTATCTTCATGGAATAAACCTCTTGTTGGACATCATTGATATATATTGTGTCAGCAAGCTCTTGGAATTCACGTTCCAAATTCTTATATACCTGCCAATAAAGTGTCGTCATTATCGCGTATGGTTAAAAATCGTTCCGAAACTTAAAATTTTGTTTTCTCGTAAAACATCAGGCTTCTTTGTTATCCCTCGGATTTTATCTTGACACATCAGACTCCCGTTTTTCCATCTTTATCCCTCATTGCCTCCTTCATCATTTTTACCACCCCCATTTGACTACTGTTCTCAATTAACATTCCTTCACGTTCCAGTATAAAACTTTCTTAAACCTATTGTCCATTTGCCCAAAAAGTAGTACCTTTGTGTAGAAATGGCCGGAAAAGGCTTAATTTCCCGGATGTCTGATGAATGTCTGATGAAACAGGAAACGGTGTTTTCGTTTTATGTTGTGTATCAGGCTGTTATGCGGAAGTTCACATTAGCTGGGAAAGCGAACAAGTTCGAGTGTTGCCACCTGACGCGTCTAAACTAGATTAAAGTTCTTGAGAAAGCATCTTCGTTTTTTAAATGCAATTTTAGTACCCTATATCCTTAAAAACTTGTTTCAATTCATCTTCACTCAGACCATCTCTTTCGTTAACAAACTTATCTAAGAGGTTCTTCATTAGACATATTTCACCACTTCCACTTAATTTCTTGAAGAGATTCTTATAGTTAGGATTGCTTCGTGATGACTCATCTTTGGTTGTACTTTTGTAGTCTTTTGTATTCTCAGGGAAACCATAGTCCGACGGATTTATACCTTGCCCATGAGCTGAGGCATTTATCAACGTCTCCATCGCCTTGCTCACTACTAACAGGTAGTGGTCTTTCTCTGGATGCTTGAGCAACTTCAAATGAGGGCTTTGTGCCAACTCTCGAAACTCTTTTTTATAGTTAGGAACCTTAGGATCGTCATCAACTACTCCAAGCGCGAAACTATCCTTCAGATTCCTCGCCGTTTGCATCGTGCGAGTTACTTCTCCTATTCCATGACTATGCTGAACTATATACTCATCATAATTATATCTTTCCAGATTTATCATCTTTAGCAGTGTTTCCACCAGATTGGTGTCAATATTGCATTCGGGAATAATCTCGTCATGTCTCACCTTTGCCATATCAGCCCATCGTTTGAGTATTAAGGAAAGCATCGACACCGAAATCCAATATGGATTGGATATCTGAATCTGTTGCAGTCTTCACCGTAGAATAGCCTTCTTCCATACGTGTAACGAAAAGATTGAACTGCAAATCTGGATATTCTACCAACGTGTTCAAAATATAAGGGCTGTGGGTAGCGATGAACAAATTGCTCGGATGATTACCTTGAGTCATTTCTACTAACCAGTCTGTGAGAATAGTCTGAGTGGGTGGAAAAAGATTCTGTTCGGGTTCCTCTAGGAAAATATCGCTGTGATCCGCCTTCGTATAACGTGCGTATATTTCTTTGCATTTTTCCGCATGTTCTTCATTGGAGAACACCTTCATCATTCGACCTATTTTCGCAATATAGATACTATTGTTCTTGGGTACTTTTTCGAAAAACTCTCCATAAATCTTATTCACGAGCATATCGTTCTCACTATCATTTTGCATACTCGTTATATCTGTGTCATACATTTGTTTTGACAAGAAGTTGAGATGGATGAATAGTGGGACAAGTGACTGCAGACCACTACTTGTATTAATAAGATCGAGTTCAAGCCCACCGTCAACGGTCACGACATCTCTGCCAGAGGTTGAGTCAAAACGATACTTGGCATCCAAATTAAGCACCTGAACATTGTCTGTTGTTGCATTACGCGATGCCACCCAGTCGCTCATAAAGCCACGAATATTATTCTGACCGAGTTTAACGTCAAACCAGTTAGGTATCACAGAAACCATGTTACGCTCTGCTGGTATATATGTCACCTTGGAACGCTGATAATTCCAACGACCACCCTTCCACTTAAACGAAAAATCGGCCTTCTTATGGTCATAAATGAAGTGCATAGCATCTGTCTCGTATTCAATCCTCGTATCTTGTCTGATGTACTGCTGAAGCTTATGATATTTGACAAGTCCATCAAGAAAGCGACTTCCTAATATAAAGTTATCAGCACTCTGAGCTATTTGTATACGCTTTTCTACCCATGTGCAATAACTGGCTGTCTTCAGTACGCAACTCTTGCCAGAACTTTGAGGGCCTATTATAACATTCAGCCTCCCAAGAAAGATGTCAACATGCCTAAGCGGTCCTAGCGAGTCAATAATAAGATGTCTCATATCGAAATTATTATAATCAAAATCTATAGAGGGGCATTTGCTAAGAATTCACCTTAAGATACATTTATCCCTAGTCCCATTTACCAAGTAAGCAGGACAGGGTAAGGGCAATCTAATTTTAACAATCTCAAACCTCAATAGACTCTACGAAATTCAAGGTTTTAATAACCCTATCTGTATGGAACGACAATTGGTCGTAGGTTTTGTATGCCTTGAGTTGAAGGATGGCTGCCTCGGCACTCAGTACACCACTCTCAAAGAGATTCACAGTCGTGAACACTTTGTCGTTAGCTACAGGGCCTTGGACCAAGTCGAATTCGTGGGGACGGGATTTACGACAG
>JAEEGL016289240.1_pt1 | contig 45010 bp, 25 predicted proteins | sample 9134231 | NCBI WGS metagenome assembly JAEEGL01 (sample SAMN16246548, study PRJNA631951) | gut metagenome | biome: gut microbiome; feature: rumen; material: fiber-attached | host: Bos | place: Iran: Karaj | collected 2018-10 | reverse complement strand
TTCATAATTTATTGTCAGAGAATTAATATCGTTATCTATAATTCTGGAGATGAGTTCATCAGTTATATCTGCAGGTGAATTAAGAACAAAATCAGGAGCCGTACACTTCTTATACTGAATGTGGCCGAAATATCCGGCTAGGCCAACAGCACTTATAACAGCCCCAACAACCGCTAATGTTTTTTTACGCATAATTTATCCCTAAAAAATTCACCCGGTAATAACTCTAAAAACAAAATTCAGGCTCATCACGCCCTATTGTGTTGCCATGTTTCCTCAGCTGTATCTCTGTCGGATGTACATTACAGATACAGTACTTTTCAGGCCCCTGCGCAAGTAAAAAAAACGTATAACCCCTTATAAATCAAGGGTTTTACGCTTTGTCTATTCTTTAGACAGAAGGGCGACTAGCTCTGTGTGTTGGGTGTGAGGGAATAGGTCGACAGCATTCAGGGATTTCATCCTATACCCGTATGATTCGGCTACGGCAACATCCCTGCACTGACTCTTTGGATTGCAGGAAATATAGGCTATTATATCTACTCCGGCATCAGCCAGAACCTTAAACACACTGTCATCACAGCCCTTTCTTGCAGGATCAAGGACTGCTTTCGTTATTCTATGTCCCTCAGCGATAATCTGAGGTAATATTTTCTCAACAAGCCCTGCTCTGAAATCAACATTTTGAATATTGTTCTTTTCTGCATTACTTTTAGCATTATCTACCGCCGACTGAACATATTCTATACCATAGACTTTTTTAGCTTTTTGAGCCATGTACAGAGATATGGTGCCTATACCGCAATACAGATCAAGTACTTCATCATTATTGTTCAACTCAAGCATATCAACTGCCATAGTGTATAATTTAGCAGTCTGTTCGAGATTAATTTGAAGGAAAGAATTCGGATGAACCAAAAATTTCAGCCCCAGCAGGTTTATCTCTATGCGATCACGACCATTATAAACCTGATTGAGATCACTGAGTATACGGTTTCCCGGAGTATCATTTATGTTAATTAAAAAATTATCCACCCCTGTTTCTTTCAGAGCTTGAGAAATGAGATGCAACTGCTGCTTATTTTCAGGTGTATGATGAAAAACCATAACAACCATCTTTTCTCCGTCATTCATTCCTCTGAAAAATATATAGCGTAAATTACCCCCGGAACCTGAAGATGATTTTATGTCGGACCGACTGTCTTTTCTGTTATTTGAAAATGGTTCACTATTACCGTTACCATTACTATTAACATTAATGTTATCTGGAGCGTACTTTCTGAATTCCTCTGAATTCAAAACTTCTATAATCCTGTTTCTTGTTCTGTTTATCCATTCCTGTTCAAGCCGGCAGTTTCTGATCATGACAATATCATGCGAATCTCTCTCATACAGACCGACAACATATTTTCCATCTGTTCTGGTAACAGCATAAATGGATTTGTTCCGGTATGAAAAAGGATTATCCATGGAAACAAAATCTTTAAAAAGAGTTTCATCATAGCTTTCAGGTAACTTAGTCTTAAACAGAGTATGTAGCTTCTGTTTCTTTAATTCAATTTCAGCATTATATGCAAGCTCAGTAAAAGCACATGAACCGCATGAATTATCACAGAACGGAGGACACCTGCATGGATTAGCCTCGAGAACCTTGAGCAGTTTTCCCTGAGCATAGTTAGGGGTAATACCATAAAGATCTGTTTCAACAACCTCTCCTGGCAGCGCTCCTTTGATAAAGACTTTTAATCCCTCAGCTGTAAAGGCTATCGCTTCACCTTCATCAGTTAAATCTGTAACTGTCAGCTTAATGCTCATAAACCGTATCCCTATTATTAAATCGAAAGAGTCTCATCAAGGTAAAAGCCACCGGAAATACCTTAAATCACAAAGGTGTTAACTACTGACGCATTATAACCTCTACTTCTTTACAACGGAATTAAAATCCATAATAATCAAAGAAGTAATAGTCTTTGGAGTTCATCCTACATTAAAAAACGGCTTTTCAGTTTATCCATCAGTTTATCCATATATCGCAACAGTTAATTCTATTGTAACTGCTATATGATTTATGCCTGGAGAATACAAAGATAATGCTGAATTGTCTAGTTAGATTTCTGCTTCCGGTGCCGGAGCAGTTTTATTGACAAGTACTACTAATCGTTCATAACGTCAGAAAGTATGCAATATAAAAAAATAACAGCTGACTGTTATTTTGTCTCATACGGGGAACGGCGAATATTTCTCCAGCCCCGCATGGAGACACGGATTAAAAAATTATCACAGTCCATTCTTTACAAAGTCTTTCAACATATTGCCTGTAAAGTGAACCTGGCTTCAGGAATCCGTACCCATGATGCATACCGGAAATATTTCAAACTAAAAATATTACATGCGAAGGAAAGAATATTAAAAAATATAAGTCTTCATAAGGAATTATTATGAGTAAATACAGTTTGAATGATGATTCAACTAAATTCTATAACAAAATCTACAGAATTTTTATAATAGCGTTTATACTTATTCTGATCATAGGACTTGTTTCAAATCCGAATAACAGCAGTAACTATATACTGGTAATGATAGGCAGTGCTGCCTTTATCCTGCTGCTGTTTTTCTTTGTAATTAAACATGAATCCAATCTTAAGGAAAAAAACGACGATGATGCCGAGTATTTCGGTTCTCTGCTTGAATCAGGTGAATATTTCAACAGTATGGAATGGCAGTTCAAATATCAGCAATATACAGAGAACAGCAAACCGCACCATCTGTCCTCCGGAAGTTTAAAAACAGATCTCAGTTTACGTTATATAAAAAAGGTTCTTAGACGTGATTTCTATATCCCGCTACTCATTTTTCCATTAGTAGGAGTTACACCGGGGATGCTTATCCAGGATTACTCGCTCAGCGATATCCCATTCGGCCTCATGATGCTCATTTTTATCGCAACTTTGGCACCTTTGGAAGTAGCTTATTTTGCTATTCTCTATCAGGTTTCATTAAGGTTCATAAAAAACTGGCTTAATGATCATCCTCGATACAAAAACAGTATTAAGGAGATAAGCGATTCATACAATACCGGAGATGCCTACGAATGTTCATATTTCTGTGTGGTGATCGGACCCAAATATATTCACGGCTTCGACGGAGAAAAATTCCATACAGTGTTAAGAGATAATGTTGTAAGCTGTACGTGGGATATTGAACGCCTGGTAATATACTCTACCGGCAAATACGGTGAAAGGTATGTTGGTGACGAATACAGATTTAATATAAAATTTCTCTGTAAAGATGCCGACAGAGGCTGCAGCTTTAAAGTAACTCTTGACCAGTTCCAGATTAAGATGATTATGGACCGCTACTTCCCCGATATATCCAGCGATAAAAATCCTTCCTTTAAAACTACAAAAATCTACGGTTACAAAGTTTCCAGCATTAAAAAATATGCTTCTGAACCGCTAATCTGATTATTCCGCTTGTGAAGGATTCTCTAGAAGAATGAAAACAGAGTGCTTTTATAACCATTCCCCAGAAGATCTTTCACCTGATGAGTTAAAGACATACTTGGATAGGTATATTCAATGGTATAATAACGTTAGAATCAGAAATACATTGGGTGGATTGAGTCCTGTTCAATACAGACTTAACCGGAGTTAAAGTGAGATAAGTGTCCGGTTTTTTGTCCGCATCCCCATCTCTTATACAAAAATTCATGTGAATTCAGAAATTGAATCTCTCATTTTGTATCACGTATCATCAGTCTCAAAAAAATGCTATCCCATTCGCTATCTATCCACTTAAAGACCGGTTGCAGAACGATCGAAAAATTGCCCCCTGAACGGAATTTCATATAAATGCGATTCTTTGAACGTAAAGGTAATTAATGTCAGCAGAATCTCATTTCAGATACCGCCTCATGAAATAAACCGGCTCCGGTGATATGATTTGCTCTCGACAATCTGTTTGGAGGAATAAAAAGATGGAGAAAAAATTTTTTAAAGGAAGCATCGTCATCGGAGATCCAGGCTACTTTATTACTGATGAGGACTGGGAAAAATGTAAATTCGGAAAAGAACTTTCTGCTTTAGGTTTTACGGACTTTCTTTTGATAGAGTTTCCTGATGATCCGCAGGTGGTAATCGATACAGATACCCAGAAGGTTCTCGGCGGTATCTGTCAGGATTCATGCGAAGTGGTCATAGTTTACAAAGAAGAACTGGAAAAATACAATCCGGACTATGAAGCAGATTTCTTTGATAAAAGCAACAGAACTATCATCGATGATTTTACCGGTTATATTGAACATAAAGTAGTTCCTGTCACAATTGACGGGGATAATTATGAGGATACTGTAATTACCGGAACCGGAAACATTAATTTCAGATCATGCTATGAAGAGGATCTGTCTGTTTAAAAGAATATTCAATCAGCTTAAAACATGTCCCGGAATTTACGGAGAGCCCTGACATAAGTTCCCCGTAATCATTATAATAAAAATATCCAATACCTATGCTACACATGTTAATCCTGACATACCCAATCATCAAGATTAAATAATAGTCTGACTGTATTTATTTATAGCCAACAGTTTTACATAAAGATTTGTTTTTAGTAGAATCCGTCATACCACAAACTGTTAACATAACATGGAGTATATATGTCGACTGCTACTGATACAGAAAATCAAATAACCAATGAAATAAACAGTAAAAAAACACTGCTTCCTGTGCTAGTATCCCAGGCTGTAATGATTATTTTTTATAAAATAATGCTCACGGATATTAACCTTTATACTACTTTTAACAATATCAGCCTTTACTTTAACGTAATTATTGCTAGCACTATCGCATGTATAATCAATTTTGCGATTATAAACACTCTGAAAAACAATGCCGGAAGTTTCACTGTAAAGGCAGTAAAATTCCTTATTAACGTATCTACTCTATTGCTTATTGCCGATGCGTGTCTCTCTTTTGTCTCCCGCAGCATAAGCTTTTACTACGGTTTACTGCATGCATTTACCATTATAGCAATGATTTTTGCAGCCACAGGCATAGCTAAACTCTGTATTGAGGAAAGCTCTCAAAACTAGTCATCTTTTACGTGCAAGCCGGTTTGTTTTTATCTTGACTTCTAAAAAGAAGCATAGACTAAAACTCTCAACAGGTAGTACCTGTTTGACCGGGACTAATTTAGAATTCATTTTTATCTGTTATTTTTCAGATAAATATTCAAGATATTTAACCGGCTTACTCCATAAAAAACAACCTTATACGCTGTCAGGTCATCTGGTTATTCGTACATTTTAAGATTGCAGAACCATAACAATCAGCTTATCACCGGATTCTCTCTCAGTTTCATTCATGACACCTTTTTAATTGACAAGAATATACCTTGTGCAATAATTTACAGCAGTATCAAAAAAGTTTGCCCCCCGGACATATGAAAGGATTAGTAAATCAGCATAATGTACCGGACCATGGTATAAAAAAACACGGACTACTAAATCATAATGAGCACCATTAATTATCAGGAGTCGGACATGCAGGTTAAAACAGTTAATGTGGTTGCCGCGGTTATTGTTCATGAAGGACATATACTTGCAACCCAAAGAGGATATGGTGAATTTAAAGGATGGTGGGAGTTTCCCGGGGGAAAAATTGAAAATGGAGAAGCCCCTGAGCAGGCTCTGATAAGAGAAATCAAAGAGGAGCTTAACACCGAAATAACCGTTAATGATTATCTGGATACGGTAGAATACGACTACCCTACTTTTCATTTAAGCATGCGTACTTTTCTCTGCAGTATGCCAAACATGCATATGTCACTACTCGAACACAGTGATGCAAAATGGCTGTCTCAGCAGAATCTGGATACGGTAAACTGGCTTCCTGCCGATCTCGGGCTTATAGAGAAACTGAAATCTATAAAAATCTGAAAATAACCGGTATCAATTAATACGTCATGTACTGAAATCTCCGGGAGGAGTTCAATGCTGTTGCGATTACTGATCATTCCGGACTCATGCCTCATCAACAAAAACAATAAGTAATTCAAACATAATCAGAAAAGCAGAGCAAAAACCAATCCCCAAATAATCCAGTCACCACATAAAAAGTAAAACAAAAGGCAGAAGTTTACCTCTGCCTTTTAACAATTTACATACACTCACCCCGGATTATTATCATCTTTCCGGCTGAGTTTAATAAAGATATCAGATACCCAGTAGAGTCTTAACCTTGGCAGTTAATTCATTTACGTTGGAAATACCTAGACTTTCTGTCTTATTCTTCCAGAATGTTGCCTTGTTATTATCCTTGGTAACGCCTATACCCTGAGCGTACATCAGTGAAACAGCTACTACTGCCATTGGGTAATCGTTGTATGCAGCCTGTTCAATCCAGTAGAAGGCCTTCTGCATATCCTTTGGTTCACCGCGGCCGTTTGCCACCATGACACCGATATTAAACTGTGCTGCAGCAACGTCTACATCAGCTGCCTCCTTATACCACTGGTAGGCCTTCTTGTAGTCCTGCTGTACACCAAGGCCCTTTTCATAGGCATATGCCAGAGAGTTCTTGGCATCGGCACTGTCATGTTCTTCAATGGCTTTCTTTAACCACTGAATACCCTCTTCACGCATATTTTCGGTATCGCCCTTCTTTACGTAAAGTTCACCGAGCTTGGACTGAGCCTTGATATGATCATGTTCAGCAGCCAGCTTGTATAGAGTAATTGCCTTCAAGTTATCCTGAGGAACACCAAGGCCTTCGTCATACATGGTAGCCTGAATAAACTGGGCTTCCAGCATATTGGCACCGGCTGCCTTACTGATATACTTAAATGCTAAATCAAAATTCTTTTCAATGCCAGCTGAAGGTTCACCGTAAAGATAAATCTTACCGATTTCAAACTGCGCCAGATGATTGTCTGCATCCGCAGCCTTTCTGAGATTTTCTACACCCTGAGCAGGGTTTCTCAATATCCCGTTACCCTGCATACGCATCATACCGATATAGTATTCACATTCAGGATTACCCTGAAGCATACCCTTTTCAAACCATGAAAGAGCGTTTTGATAATCACCTTTTTCAAAAAGAAGCGTACCATAAAGAGCCTGTCCTGGAGCATAATCAGTGAAAGCCACCTTGCGGGCAAGATTATAACCTTCCTGCTGCTGTGCCGGATCCTTCTGATTCAGCAACCACTTTGCATACTCGTACATGCTCTTAGGATCTTCCCGTTCAGCACCAATCTGATACTCTCTGACTTCATGATATTTATCAAGGTATCTAAGTGCTCTTTCTTCCTTCCACACCGCAGCTTTATCAAAATACTTGTAACCATCATTGAACTTACCCTGATTAATCAGGAATAAACCCCATTCATACTCAGCATCAGTTCGTTCAGCATCAGCTGCCATATTCAAATATCCGAGAGATTCATCAAGAGACATTACTTCCGGATTGGAATCTCCAAGTTTGTACAATGCATACATTGCATCATCATTACCTTCTTTAGCCAAATCAATCCAGATGGACTTAGCTTCTTCCGGACGTCCTTCCTTGAGAGCCTTAACACCATCTTCATACGTTTTGGAAAAACATCCTGTTAATGCAAATGAAGACAACAAGACTAATGTAGCTAATGATTTTAATTTCATTTTTAAGAACCTGAATCGTCTAAAAACTTATACCAAAAATATAATCAACAAAAACTCAAACAGCAGCGAAAGACTTTAGTGACTGGTTAATCACCTGTATCCTGCTACCGGAAGCAACAAACATAACCGTCCGGTCTGCTAATGAATATACAACATCTAACATTCCTCATTAAGAACAGGTGTTAAATGATATTACATGATATGCCGGTTCAATCATAACCTTATTTTATTCATATGATTATATAATCACCGGTCGCAGTACCTGACACTATCCCGCACGTCAGTTTTTATTCGGATTACATTCCAAAATTCCATTCCGCCACGCAAGGCATTATATGCCATATTGTTCACATGTATGGAACAGGTAATTCTTATTAAAAAAATTACCATCGCGCTATAACGTTATGATATCTAAACTAACCTTATGATACACACACACACTTAAACATAAAAGATTGTTAACACTGTTTTGCTACTTAACCGACATATGAACTACAATACCTATTCCGGATCACTGTTTTTATGTGATAAAACTCACTGTTTTTATGTGATAAAACTCAACAATCATCCGGGACAGTCAGTAGATACGACTAAAAAAACAAAACTCTCCGTAACCTCGATTGAGTTCCTATAATAGTCACCTCGATTGAGTTCCCATAATATCAGTTCACCAAACAGACTCCTGAATATATCAAAGCTGCTTCTATTATGGAATGTAGATTAACGGATTAGCTCATTAACATAATCTTTTTAATTCATGTATGGTATCTGGAGACAGGCATAAACTGCGCCACTATGGTCGAGACAGCTTCTCAGCACATAATGCATATTCCAAATCTTTTTTTCTCAGTCAGTACATATTGCAGTGAAAACACTCCGTAGCGGAAACATTCTCATGCTCTACTGAGAAAAAAAGCTCGAAAAAGTTTTACGTTATCTCCGAGAAAAGATACCGCATAAGACGTTACAGTATGAATTCCGGATTAATCTTTATTTATTATAATCAGTTATCTTCTGTTTGTTCCATTGACTGTAAATCTTATCAATTTTTAACTTTTTTTTCAATTTTATATAAAATATTTAAATAAAATTTAATATTTTTGTCTTTTTTTTGCACATACAGAACAAAAAAATTAACAAAAATCATGATTTGTTTCGCATTTTTTATTTATAAATATTCCTATTTAGCTGTATTATGTTTATGAGTATCACAAGGAAAAAATATGCTCACCTAAAAAAAAACAGCAGGTATACATCCGGAAAACAACCTGGATTTGAACCAGAAGTAATTTTTATGCTTTACCACATAAATCTGAAATAATTTACCGAAATATTTACTGGCGTTGAGAAAAGCCGGCATTATACTATTGCGGTATTCAATCCCCCTGTGCGATAAAAGTGAACATTTTTATGACTTTTGTATCTGCAGACTAATTTTATATTTGTAATTTAGTCACCGTATCTATAATATAACAGTGTTGAGTTAGTTAATGGATCCAGTTTCTCCGGAAGACAGATACTGCACGTACACACAGAAACAGTTAATGCTTTTGTAACGCAGCTTTTCTGTAATTGCAGAACTCAGGCAATTATGTAATTCTGACTTATAATGAGTTTACACAATATAATATAAGGCAGTCAGCCGTTACCGGAAAAACTGCAGTAAATTTATTTACTGTCAGCTCACCTTATGATTTAAAAATCCTACGGCTGGCGGAGGCTTTTTAAAGAAAGATTGAAGATTGCTCCTGAAAGAAAATATACTTCAGACAATCATGATTTCTGCATAAATTAAACAGATATGGAACAGCAAAATGTCCTCAGAGATTAAATCGGTCATTATTTACAGCAGAGTTAACAGGGAAAAGGTAGCCTTTACAATTGTTGACCTGGTTAACTTCATTTCAGATCTCGGCATAAATGTTTTAATCGAGAAGAGCACCAATGACAAGTTGCATATGGATTTACCGACGCTGACATTTGATGAAATGACCGGTAAAGCCGACCTGATGATAGTAGTCGGCGGTGACGGCTCGATGATAGGCGCAGCCCGTGAAATTGTTCCAACCAGAATCCCGGTACTGGGAATTAACAGAGGTCATCTGGGATTTTTAACCGATCTAGCCCCGCAGGACATTAATAAGTCATTATTAAACGTCCTTAAAGGTGGATACATTCTTGAGGAAAGATTCCTTCTTTCAGCTTCTGTATTCGGTCCTGACTGTCAGCAGCACTCCCTCGCACTTAACGAAGTGGTAATCCACGGTGTCAAAACAGCTCACATGATCGACTTTTCCATTTTTGTAAACAACAATAAATTCATGTATTCCCAGAAGGCGGACGGACTTATCGTATCAACCCCTACTGGATCAACAGCCTACAATCTTTCAGCCGGCGGTCCGGTAATAGAACCGTCTCTTAACGTTATTTCCCTGGTGCCGATGTTCCCTCACTCCATGAATTTAAGACCTATCATATTAAACGGTGACAGTGAAATTAAAATATGCTTCAGCAATAAGCTTAATCCAGAGGATATAACAGTAAGCTGTGACGGTCAGATAACCCTCACGGCAAACGATCACTGTGAAATTCACATTAAGAAGCATTCATCACCTATCAAGATCTGCCATCCGTACAGCTATGACTACTTCAAGGTTTTACGTTCAAAACTGAGCTTCGGAAGCAAGCTGGTTGACTGATGTGTGAAAACACCGGTAGTACCCTGCCGGAATTTTTCCCGTTAAGATCGTCTGCTGAATTATTCAGTTCCTGAAGGATTCCTTACTTTTTTTTGTAATCTGTAGAAGAGTCCTTTTCTTTATACCCCCAGACATCTGATACCTCTTCTCAGACAACAGATATTTTGGCAGGTTTTATTTTTTCTTTATTTTTTCTTTATTTTTTTTTATTTTTTCTTTATTTTCCTTGTTTTTCCTTTGTTACTTCTTTATTTCTCATTCCTGAATAAACTTCTCACCAGCAGTAATCATTAACATAATAAGGTTTTGCCTATTCAGTTATGTTCAGTTCGGTTTATTTGCTGTATTTTCATGGTTCATACACACTATCCTGGCGTTATTTTTTACCTTAACATATAATTTTATTGTTTATTCAATATAAAAACCAAATTAAAAATATCCATAATTATAAATAAGTAGTAGAATAGCAGCATAAATTACTGTTGCAGAGCGATAAATCAGTCGCTTCAGCAGATAGCAATAATAAACATCTGAGATAACATCATGCTGGAATCACTTACTATTGAAAATTATGCCGTTGTAAAAAAAGCCACCCTCAACCTGCACAAAGGGATGAGCGCCATAACAGGTGAAACCGGTGCCGGTAAATCAATATCAGTGGATGCCTTAGAACTGATTATGGGAGGAAGAGCAGATTCCCGTTCAGTACGCAACGGTGCTGAAAACACCAGTATCTGTGCAACCTTTGACCTGTCAGACTCCCCTATTGCTCTGGCTTTACTAAAGGAATACGACCTTCTCTCAGATGACAATGAATTGTGCATTATCAGGCGTACAATAACCAAAGACGGCAGATCCCGCGCATTCGTAAATGACAGAAACGTTAATACCAACACCTTAAAAAGTCTGACATCAAGACTTTTGAATATACATGGACAGCACGACGGGCAGCTACTCCTCAAAAGTGAACACCAGATAGAATATCTTGATGCTTTCGGTGAACTTGGTGACATTCTTTCAGACGTTCAATCCCTTTACTACACTTACTCAAAAGGAAGAGAGGAGCTTACCAGACTCGCCGACAGACAGAAAGACATGGTGGCAGAATACAAACTTACGCTTTACCAGATTGCAGAACTTAACAAACTGGCACCAAAAGAAGGAGAATTTGCTGAACTTTCAAATGAATATGACAGACTGAGTAACGTTCAGGCCCTTTTAGGAGGAAGCCTTGCAGCGGGAAGTCAGCTTACCAACGATGAAGAAGGAATACTTACAGGTATAAACAATCTTCTGAACAGTCTCGGCAATCTGGCCAAACTGGATAAAAGTCTCCTTAATATCTGTCAGTCGGTAGAAAATGCCCATATACTGCTGGATGACGTGGCCTCGGAATTGAATCATTACAGCAGCACACTTGAAGCTGATCCGGAAAGGCTGAATTTCATTAATGAACGCATGGCTTTATATAATGATTTAGGCCATAAATACAACACAGAACCAGGGAATCTGCATAAAATTCTAGATGAACTGCAGCATAAAACCACGGAATTTACCTCTATAAAGGATGAAATCGAAACCAGAACAGCCGAAGTTCGTAATGCCAAAAACGCCTTTATGAGCAAAGCAAAAGAGTTAAGCGATAAAAGAAAGGAGGTAGCCGTAGATTTCAGCAGTAAAATTGCCGGTATGCTCCATGAACTCTCCATGCCTCACGCCATGTTCGAAATTGATTTTCAGGAGGTTGCCCCGCACAGCAACGGCATTGACAGTATCGAATTCAAGTTTAATGCCAATGCAGGCATGACACCGGATCTTATCTCAAGAACAGCCTCCGGCGGTGAAATAAGCCGCATAGCACTGGCAATTCTGGTTCTTACTGCCAACAAAATTTCCGCACCGACACTTATCTTTGACGAAATTGACACCGGTATCAGCGGCTTTACTGCAGCAACCACCGGAAAACTACTGCGACGTTTAGGAGCCAGCTCTCAGGTAATTACGGTCACCCACCTGCCTCAGGTGGCGGCATCAGCGCATAACCAGTATGAAGTCCTCAAGTCTGATGACAATAATGAAACCTCAACATCAATTCACGAACTTGATAGTGAAGGCAGAATCAGAGAAATTGCGAGATTACTTGGCGGAGCCAATATAACTGATTCAGCTCTGGCTAATGCAAGAGAACTCCTCAATACCCAGACAGCTGCATAATCCCTTACACCTAATCCCTGCAACATTATAAACGCCCACCGGAAATATTTAAGCTCATTCAGGATGTGTACCGTATTTCCGGAGTTATAACAGATATTTCATCAATAACCGTTTTTTCAGCTTAATCACCTTTTTTATATTCCAATTCAACATAAATCATTGAAATATCCGTTAATTTTTACCATGTAAATCAGTAACACAGCAGTTTTTTCGGTATGGCTGAATATGTTATCTCAAGAATAAAATATCGGGCATAACCATTTTCGTACTGCAGAAATAATCTTATAAACTGTTAAAACACCTAAAACAAACAGGAGATAATTAATGACCAAAACACTCATTTCTTTTATAGGCAAAGGTTCAAAACTGAATAATCAGAACTGTTCTAATAACAACTCAACTGATTTCTCTAATAAAACAGGTTACCGCAAAACACGCTACACATTAAACGGTCAGGAATCTGATGAAGTGACCTTTATCTGCAAGGCTCTTTACGATTTTCTAAAGCCTGAAAAAATATTAATTATAGGCACAACAGGAAGCAGCTGGAGCGAAGTTCTTTCTAATTTCTTATCTGGGGAAAAATTATCAGAACAGAGTGATTTATACCATAGACTAAAAATGCGCGAAGACTCAAATACAGATGACTCCAGAGAAAACGTAAGTCGTGATGTCAATGAAATTTCCAGGTTTATCAGTAAGGAACTCAATATTGAATTTATATGCCGTATATACGACGAAAACTCAGAAAATGAACTCTTCACTACAATCATTGAAAATATCTGTCGTGGTGACACCATCACTCTTGATGTAACCCACGGTTTCAGGTTCACTCCGATGTGCGCCCTTATGGCTATACAGTACCTGGCTTATATCAAAAATGTCGAAATTGAAAAGATCTATTACGGTTGGTTGGAAAACAATAAAGCAGTAAAACCGGTCAAGGATCTCAGCTGGATGCTATCTCTTAACAAGTGGATCACAGCCTTCTCTCAGTACAACAGAACCAATGATATCTCTATTTTTTCTCAGCTGATTGGCAATCAGGAGACGGAAAACACCATTAACGATGCATCATTTTATGAGAAATTAACCTATGCATCCAATTCTATAGACAAGCTTAAAAAACTGGATATAGACCGGATTTTTAATTCTGAGGATCCTGTACTCCGTTCATTTAAAGAACCTTTCAGGCAGAAACTTGCATATATAAACGAAAAGAATACTTCAAGAGCAATCTTCAAGCTGTCACAGCAGTATCTTAAAGCAAGAGACTATATACATGCTGTTATATATCTTCACGAAACTTTTATGGTCAGATATTCAGAAATCGGAACGTTAAAACACGATCTAAGAAATATTAACGATATACCGGATGAATTATATGATGAAATTACAAATCAGCTTGCAACAATTTGTTCGATACTTAAGGAAAAACAGAAAGACTCATCAGGAAAAAATAAAGACAGACAAGCAGACGATGCAAAAAAAATTATCCAAACAATTAATGATTTGGCGAATAAAACAAATAAAGAGAAACGTAAAAAATACTTTGATATTTATGACAAAATTGCCAAATACTACATGCTGTACATATTTGACAAGAACTACTTATTTTTAGAACTTAACAGTCTGCGTAATGGCATAGTACACGGCAACCCTAATGAAAAAATAAAGTCTAAATTCTACAAGGACGATGCCACAATGTATCAAAAACTCAAAGAGCTCAGTAAAAAGGTAAACGACTCTTTATTCAGGGAACAAATTTAGGTTCAGCATACTTTGCCTGTTTATCCTTTCCATTATTTCAATAGAAATCAATGTAAAAACTCAGGCAAAGTCATACTATAACTAAACTACCGCCACAATATCAATATTCAATGACACATCGTTCATGTTTTATTTTTAAACACCTGATAATAAATCAGCAGGGTTGCCTATTGACACTGCTTCTCCCCTTGGAATTCAGGAATACAACCGACCCAGTAGCAGTATAACTTGACGTGTAGAATCATATTATTATCCCAAAAAGATGTAGGTGACATTGAAATGCTTCAATTATATCCGATTTACATGTTACCTTTTATCGTTGAAGAATTATAGTGGATGCTAACCTACAACACTCACTTTTAATATTTTTCTTTAAATAATTTCCATGAAATTATTTTACCTTTTATTCTTAGGAACTGCATATTATCATCTACATTTTTGTACGCCGTATTTTGTAATAACCGTACATCTATAAAGGCATATGTATAAGTTGTTTTTACACAGTTCCTTAAATTCTGATTAATTTATGTATTTTGAAGTTATCCTTTGATTCGCATGGGGCTGCAGGACTTTAAATAATGTAATATTCTTCTTTTGTCGGGATAGCATATATACTTTTTCCCATTCTTTTAATTAGCGAATCATTTATGCCGGTTACAGGATAAATATAGACACAGTCTGATTCATGATTTATGATTCCGGCTATAGTGCTCTGCATTTTATTCATCAACGATGCATTAAGCACTGCCTCAAATACAGATTCCTGTACTCTTTCTCCGAAGAAATGAAGACATCTCACAAGTCTGCGCCTTCTCTTATCATTCGAGATATCGTAGCAGATAATATATCGATATTCGCTGTCAGACATATTATGCCTCCGAAAAAATTTATCCTGCTATTTTAAGACCTGAACACCTTGATAAAGATTACCGGATGTTACGTCCGGCGATGTTCAATCCATCCCTTTTTATCGCAATCAAGTCAACTGCTCCATGTTTTAAAAACATACAGAAAACAGAAAATCACCGACAGAAAAAATAATTCCGGTTTCTTTTTTTTAGCTAATACTGATATTTAAATGGTTCATACTCACCACCGGCTCTTAATACCCGCGCCATTCTGTCAACCTGACGGATAATTAATCCTAGTAAATTCTGTCTTCTAAATTCTTCAACATCAGGTTCTCTGATTTTTTTGGATATAAAAATCTGCCATTTAGTCAGAAAATCCTTAAAGTAACTTTCTTTAAACTTCACAGAGTTTCCGTCATCGCCTTTCTCAAACATATCAGATTCAATCATTTGCAGATTACATGCTCTGACAATAAAACGATCCGCCACCGGCGCCCGGAACTCCTCAACAAGATCACAGGCAAGAGACGGTCTGTTAGAATGTAATTCATGAAGAAAACCTATAGCAGGCTCAAGACCTCTGGCAATAATTGTTCCGTTAATAAGATTAGTTACCAGAGTATAACCGAGGGAGAGCATTGCATTTACGGGATCCGTTGCCGGATGCTTTACTCTTTGAGAAAATCCGAGGTTGTCAGTAAGAAAGCTGTTAAATATGCTGAAATACTTACCGGCACAGGTGCCTTCTATGCCGTCAAGCGCACTGATACTGTTTGCATTATCAACCTTGTTAAGAAAATAATTTAACTGTTCACGAACAGGAATCACATCTGCCGGAATGCAATCCATGTTTCTGGTGAAATGCTTAATTGTTGCGAGCTGATTTCTGATCTTTCCTTTAACGATTGTTTTTGCCAGTATCAGTCTCTGTTCGGGATTTATATAGCGTTCATACTGACAAAGTTTTAGTTCAGAACATTTTGATTTATTTGACAGAGATGAACCGATATATTTACCAGTTATAGAAAAATAGGAAACTGGAATACCGCTGAGAAAACAGTGCTTCAATGCTTCTCTGGTAATATCTATAAGCCCGAATACCAGAATATTGTCGACACGGCAGCCGTTAACACGTTTAAGTTCTTCACCATAACCGCTACCTCCATCAAATGTTGTCAGAACAAAATGGTTATCAATATAGCGAAGTTTGGTTTTTTGAGTGCAGAGATACAAAGTAGCCATATTTTTTCTCCGGTAAAAGAAACAGATAATCAGTTAAATCATTGCCATACAATGGATTAAACATTGTCAGAAACATTATCAAAAAGCAGACAGTAAAAAGTTAAGCGACCTTACCATCGTCAGACAACTTAAACTGTTATGCATTAAGCTTTTTAGTTCCTGTCTGATAAAGCTATGTAAAGAATAATGTAGACAGACAACCAACTGTCAGGTTATTACATTACAATTTCTTTGCATCTGTACAATAGATAGATAATATTATAAATTAATATTTAAGAATCATTCTTTTTAATATAAAACACATATCAAGCAGTATTGATATTATGGATATATTACTATTACCGAAAAAAAATATATGGATGAGTCTTAGAAATTCTTTAGCCTTATACATTTTGAATATCCTATGCTTACAGATATTCATGCTCTGGACCAAAAAAAACAAGAAATTTCATTATATAAGAAAAACCGTTTGTCATAAAATATTTGTTTAAAAAATGAGCAAATGATCAACAAATATTCAGATTCAATCAAATTGAAAGATACATGTTAAAAATAAAACAGGAAGAAGTAAATGAGAATGAAAAAATACAGTTAAACACGGATCGCCCTATCGGTGTATTCATGCAACCAGTGACAAGACGCTTTTTTTACTGATTAAATTACTGATTACAAAAGCTGGATTATGACACGCACAAAATATTTCCGGGGTATTCACCTGCAATATTCAAGAACCTATCCTGTCGCTGACATAAGTTTATTACATTTAACCTGCTGTTATTATCCTAGCAGTTATTTTAACCATTCAAGCCGGTACTTACCAAAGCCCAATACAGATGATTTTCCTGCATGAAGCAGTTCCCCCAGGCATAAAAACAGAATAAATGGTTCCAGATTTCCATCAAGAATAAAATTTCCCATTATGCCTCCTAAAGGGATTCTCTTATTCTGTCTACTGGAGAATCGTTCCCAGTCAAACCATCTCAAATCCCTGTGAGTGATAGTAACCTGCTCATAAAAATTTTCCAGATCATATATACCATCCCGGAAAAACGGAACTGCCCACTCCGGAAGTTTATTTAACTCTTCACGGGTTCTGTTCATAACATCTTTATAAGACTGTTCCTCTTCCTCATGCTGACTATAAGGTATCTGCATACTGGCATCTTCTGTATCATGAACCAGACTACAGATGTCCGACTGGCAGGATTCCTGAATGTGATTTTTATTATTGTTTTCAAAGGAATCAGTGGTATGAGCAGTTAAATTGTCATCATTTCGGTATGAGTTATTAATGGCTGTATCAATAGCAGAAAGATGCGCATTACCGCTATAAAGTCTGAAATTGACAGAATCAGGTCTGTATGAATTTAAAATGGCTGAATCAGAATTTTTAATTTCATCTATGTAATTAGCTAGAAGATTTCGTATTCTTCTTATAATACTGCCTAAGAAAAGTTTCGGCGTAAGCTCTAAAGGCTTAACGGTTTTCTTCTTAAAGGTTATTTTTAGAGGAGTTTGCATAACTACCCGGCATTTCTGGTAACCATATTCATAATTCATTTGATACACAAATGATGGAGGTAGAACATTCTCATCCGAATCTCTGGTATATATAAGCTTCAGATTATTATTCTCTACCTGACAAACCTTAACAAGGTCTGCTCTTATCAGAGCATCCGTGAAACCGGTATAACCGGCATTGATAAAAGCCATTACCACATGCTGTATTTCATAAACCGCATTACCGAATAGAACTACATCAATTGAAAATATATCCCCTTTTTCGAATGCATGTTTTCCAAGTTTCAAAGGTTCAATAATATAAGGATTGGGGATGTCGACTGAAACAGCTTCAGCAGAACCTGAACCAAACACACGTGCCCCTTCAAAAACTTTTGCGTAGGCACATGAATCAATACGACTGCAGCCGGAACACTTCATATCCATAGTCTGACAAAAAGGTTCTCTTAATTTTATGCCGAATGCCCCCCTGAATATTGATCCCGTGTAAACTGGAAATTTAATTGCTGCCGATGCACGGTAGAACAGTCTTACTTTTATCAAAGGAATATTCAATATCATTATGGGTTGTCACTGCTTATAGTTATATCAGCTCCAGGAGCTTTTTAGAATTAGTCATTTCTCCATACGCAATAATACAATGATTGACATGAGATGCAACCAAATAGAAGCTGTAAGAGCTTAAAATAAGGGTTTTCTCAAAGATTTCCCACTATACTAACTGATACTTCAATAATCCACTCTAAAGCCGTATCACCATTACACCATTCCTTTCAAAGGGACTTAGACAGTAAATTATTATCCTAAATATATACAGATGAAAATATGATAAACATTTTTACAAAAAAGTTGCTTTTTGCTAACCTCCTGACCGCTAATCCGTGTTTTTCAAAAAACATATCCATAACCATTGAAAAATAAGGATTTTTGACCATAAAACAGACAAGATAGGTTAGAAACGTGAGAAAACCTTGAAATTTAAGGATTTTTTATAGCAAATATCATTTTTATGCTTTAAAATACAAATACTAACCATAGGTTAGAAAAACAGCCTCTTGTAACCATTGGTAATCAAGGCTTCTACAACGGCTCTGTTGCAGAGGCTTCCCCTCGACAGAGGGATTGAAACTCCTTGTTGTATTCCTTGGTTTCTAACGGATGATTGTTGCAGAGGCTTCCCCTCGACAGAGGGATTGAAACAATGTAATCCAGTATTAGAACCAAATACTTTAAGCGTTGCAGAGGCTTCCCCTCGACAGAGGGATTGAAACAAACCAACGGTAAAGACTTTCTTTAGTGCGACATTATCAGTTGCAGAGGCTTCCCCTCCATAAAAAATCAAAACACGGCGCAGTCAGGCCTTTAGCTAATAGCTCTTACTTACAGAGACTCTAACTCAAAAGAGAAGAAGATAGTTCGCAAATACTTATATTTCTGGTATGACTTATATTTATTGAATTAACGATAAATGAATGACATTAACAGAAATAATTAGATTGGGTTAAATCAGAAAACGGTACATAAGCACCATTCAATAGAAACAAAAAATCCGCCGTTTCAGGCGGACTTCAAAAATATAACAGTTAGAAACAGTGAGAAATGACTGTTATCTTCTTACTGTATGATCTTGATAGAATTCCTTACTGCTTACAGGATTCTCATCTGTACCTATTATACCGGCCAGTTTGCTTTCTCCAGGTTTCTTTCCGAATTTTCCTCCTGTCCGTTCATAAATCATAGACTGAAGAGTTCTTTCCGGTACATCAAGATACCCGACAACATTCAGGAGCCTTTTATATTCCGCAGCACTGATATCTTCATCTGAAAAAGCCATATCGATAACCTTTTCCAGCAGTTCACGGCATTTAATTACATTTTTACGGAATCTGTCCTTAAAAATGGTTAAATCCCGCTTTGGATTATATCTTATGGATGTACCTACATAGAAATACTTGATGTATTCATTTTCTTCATTCAGATCCAGCTCTTTAATAAAACTTAAAAAATAATCCATTTCTTCATCGCTGATTTTTCCATCAGCTGCAGCAATATACCCCATAATAGTAAAGGTAAAGAATTCCATGGAAGCAGAATAAATTCTGTTTTCCTCGTAAAGCTCATTTCTGGTTTTTTCACTGCTGGAATAACTGATACCATAATGTCCGTCGGTTCTCTTTGACAGAATCTCGTTTAATTCCTTACGGTTAACAGACAGCTCTGAAGCAACACGCTTAATAAACTGATACTCTTTCTTTTTAATATCGTTATCTGCATAACTGACCATAACCAGCAGATCAACAAGCTTCAGTCTGAAATCAACGTTATCAGATGTTCTCTGCTTAAATACTGATAACTGACCTTCCGGCACAAAATTCGGCTTAATACCTTCGTAAAAAGCTTTGAAATACAGAGACTTTTTGTTTTCATTAATGATGGAAATATACTTCTCAACCAGAGGAACACAGGTTGAAGCAAGAGTACCGCGAGTGGCGGCTAGATATCCGGCCAGGCGGAACATTACAACATCCGGTTCATTCTCTCTTGATAAATCCTCATGATGCATGTATTCGCCAGCTCCGCCATGCTCGTATCTCCATACATCCTCCTCATACTTATCTTTAATCTGGCCCCATGAGTACTTAATCATATCCAGACCATCAATGATAAGAGAGGTTATCAGACTGACGATTATTGTTCCAATCAGAAGGAGTACAGCAATAAATACAATAGGAAAATCAGTTGAAACATACATAAAAGACTGAATAACCATAGCAAAAATCACCACTACGTAGTGACTTAACTGGGTGTGCTTCCATGTATATGCCAGAATCGACCTGACGAAATAAAAAAATTTCACCAGAGGAAACCAGCAGAATTCATATAACATACTTTTCTTTTTATGGATCATTTTTGCTCACTACTGAAACGTCAATAATAAAAAAACTGTATTTCAAAAAAATAACAAAAAATCTGACAGTCTGAACAGAATATACATATAGTATAAGACATTATTAAATTAACTGATAGCATTTCTGAACAATGGCGGATTGAAAGAATCAGATAAAACGTTTTTATGGATTTTTAATAAAAGAAACGTGGCTTAGATACCGGTATCGTCTGAATTTTTATTAAATTAAGGCTTACCGGGCAGGAATTCCATATACACAAATTTAAACCATGTTTATACAGAATACATTAACCGTCATCTTCAGGTGAATTTAAAACTGACATCATGATGCTTTTAAGTATCATGCCGAATCTTCTTAAAGACGCTACACATTCAGACAGACAAACAGATAAAAAAAAGAGTTTTCCATGTTTTTTGGAAAACTCTTAAACAGATATTCAGTTTACATACCGGAATATAACGGAACTACTTCCTTCCTTTTAACTTTCTGGTATTTTCATAATCAATGTTTTTTGAAATGATGGTTCCAAGCTCAATTTCATCACTTTCGTCATTAACTTTAACTTTAACTTTCTTGTCAGCATAATGATCTTCCGGAGAGAATGCAGCTGCTCCTTTCGGCAAATCAAAGTCACTGTCAAAGGAGGTATAATCATGACGATTACTGTAGCTATAGTTTTCATCATAGCTTATTGCCGGACGGAGGAACTCCTTGTGACTGAGGAATGCAAGAATATTGGTGTATATTTCATCGCTGTTTCTCAGGTTACCGTTAATTCTTGACCTGTTACCGTCAATTACAAACTCACCATATGTATCACCGTTCTTTAACAGAATGGTATTTCGTGGAGAAAGCTGCTGATAAATAATTATTTCATTACTGTTATCAATCAGCGGATTAACATGCATAGTGCTGGATTCATACTTGTTCAAAGCAAGATATTCAATCATTTCACCGATGGAAATTGTAGAAATATCATTATCATACATTCTTGGCTTCTGCTTCTTATCAATAAGAATCAGCGGAACTCTGGTGATACCGATACTGCCGTAGAGGTCATATTCTCTCTTAGACAGGGTAACCGGCGCACGACGGTTACCGGTAATAACCAGGATACCGTTGGAGAAGAAATTCATCTTTTCCAGTTCTGCCACAAAATCACCTATAGCCTCATCAGTAAACTTGGTTACAGTGAATAAATCATATTCAACCTTGGTAGGGTCAACTCGCTTTTCAACAGGAACCACATATGGAGGCATGCCTGAAGAAGTCAGAATTTCCACGAAGAAATTACGCTTGTTGTACTTGTTATCCATCCAGAAGCGGATATTGTCTGCAGCAGTCTTCAAAAGCACCTTATCATCCAGAGATCCTCTTTCATAACGAGGAGTGGTATTAGGATAATCAGGATGCATATAATCAAACAGTTCATCAAAACCAGCTTCATCAAACTGGGTTCTCTGAGCTCTAGATGGCTTGGATGAGTACATTATAATGGTTCTGTAGCCTGCCTTCTTGAAATCACGAGGCACAGTATACTTATAAAGCTCAGGATCTGACACGTGAGTACCGTTATGGAGGAACGGATGCTTAGTTAACAGCGCATAGTTAGCCACATCGGCATCATAGCCTGAAGCATATGAATTCTTGAACCAGATGTTCTGCTGGGCAATGCGGTCAATATTCGGAGTAAGATCCAGCTTTTCATCATAAAGCTTACTTGCAAAGCTTGATAATGATTCAACCACCAGTACAACCACGTTGCAGTTATAGCCTTTGCCGTTACGCAATTTTATAACTTCATCGGAGGATGCACTTACCCTGCTGAAATCAAGATTCTCTATACCTCTGTTGACATCGACCATATTATAGAACTTGTTATCGAACACACTGCTTGTACCGATATTGGCAAAGTAAACACCGAGAGAGGCAAGCAGAATCACAATATACGCACAGAATCTTACAAATGAGAATCTGTAGCGGGCGCAGGTAAATACGTAGAATGACAGTACCAGCATTGTTGTAAGAACCGCACAGGTAAGAACACCCTGACCGGTTGAAACGTAGTGGCTGACTGCATCAGGTATTTCACTCAGACTCTGATGACTGAAGGTATTTGCTGTAATTCTAGAGAAAATCAGACGATCAGACTTTTCAGTGTTCATGATGTAGTCAAGGAACATCAGTGCACCGAAACCTGAGGCAAACAGAGTAAACAGCCCTTTAAGGAATTTTGATGAAGTATAGATACCGGCTGAGAACAGCAGTACGATAGCCACATCAAACGGGAAGTCCTGCTTAACAATATGTATATAACCCATGAACTCACTGCGGTACACTATACCCACATCATTGCGGAATACGCAGTAGCGAACCATCATCATCAGTACCAGCAGCAGTAATGAGAACAGGGCATAACGGTAAGTAACTATGAACTTGTAGAAATTAGCAGCGAACTTACCGAGAATAATACCGCAGAGCACCAGCATCAGAGCAGAATCATGAAGAACATATGCTCTCATTACCTCGTTCAGACAGAACAGCACCACAAATTCAATAATGCTGAGGAAAAGAACAAAAGCTATAAGTTCGGTTAAAACAATACGTTTATGCTTACCTGCAAAGTATCCGTCAACCAGACTCCACAGGAACATCAGACCGGCAAAGGCACCGAGGAAATACAGAATCTGCCATTTATTGAAGGTATCAATGACAGAGTATTCCAGAAAATTACCGGTTTCGAAATAAGGACGACTGTGATTAACATCGTACATGTTCTTCTGAATGCGGAAACAGATTGCATCATCATCCCTGTATACTTCTTCAAAACCTTCAAGTTTAAAGTTTTCCGGATAAAGCTCGTGAGAACCTGTACGCCCTATCACACGGAAATTACGATAGCAGAGTTCACTTTCATTAGTATCGTCGAATTCAAACTTCAGCTGCTTAAGAACAGTTACGTTGCTTGCAGGAAGTCTCACGTTGGTGTAATTGTCTGATACAGTCACTAAATAGAAATCGCGATATCTGTCAATGAAAGATTCATATGAATCACCGCGATAATATATCGCAGTATCAGTGGCATATCTGGCCTTAACATCAAACGTGAATTCAATCGGTGCGGTAAAACCAAAGCCGATAAAATTGGTTACAAATGTTATGACCAACGCTAGTAGAAAGATAACCAGATAACGTAAAACCGACATATCTCGAACCTATATAGACTGTACAAATAAGCTATCAAAAAATTTAAATGAATGAATTAATAACAGACTGTCATAACCTTTCAGTCAGTATAAATATCACTCCATCAAATATTAAAACCGGTATGAATTACAGGTACAATCATTGTTATACACTGTAGCTGAGCAGAATTAAGAAAATTCCAGGTTCATCAGTCTGCAGTTATATCCTTTAATGGAATCAAGTAAATCAAAATCAGTTTTAAATAAAAAAAGCTAAACGGATTAACTTCAATCAGAATAAAATAAATAAACCTGATTAAATGCCCTTACAGGAACTGTTGTTCGGGAAATCCGCCGTTATCCTTAACCGGCAGAAAAGAGTACCCCCTGTGATCAGACAGGAGCATAGAGACAAGAATCAATCAGTTTTCCTCATTTCGCAGCCACCTGCAGGCGACTGCGCTACAGCATTTATCACACAACGGCACAAAGCCGAGTACCTGCATTATTATTCTATCCGGATTCAGCAACTGAATAATAAAATCACCGGCAGCATCCTCAGTCTGATTAAAATCAGCCCTCTTCACCCCCTGAGCTGTCAAAGTTTCATCCTTCAGAATGATTAGTTCATCAACAGCGGATTTCCGTATTACATTTATCAGAAGTGTTTAAGTTCTAATCAGATAGCGTCCGGATAACATATCACTCCAGCACTGCCGTACTGCGATGCTGATAATCCGATTAAGTTCAATCATAATTTATCAGAAATTGCCAGATAAAAAAGTTTAGAATTGAAAAAGTGTTACTAAATGAGAATTAATTTTGCTTTTTCAGGTTTTTTCGTTTAACATTTAAACAAATTTAACAACCCATTAACAAAACAATAATTTTTGTTCTTATTTGTTTGCTATTTCTGTGAAAAAACGCAAAATAAAAATAATTTTTTATCTAAATCCCGATAATTTACAGAATTATAAATCCATATCATATAACTGTCTATTAGAACATTTTACTAATTTATACAAAAACCGACAGGCAACTTATTAAATTTATAGAAATAAAACTAGAGAAAAACAGCTTAGTTCTATGTATTGTGCCATACCGGAACACATATTAAGAGGTATATCAGATCTCGCAAAAAAGTTACATTTTTTGATTGTTTTTTATGCAAACATCTTGATTATTATCTTATTTTGGTTATTTTCAGGGATTATTTATCAGGAATAACACCTGTTGGCACTCTTTTTCACCAGGAATCTGCAGAAAAACAAAATTCCTTTTTCTGTCATCTTTAAAAGAATATTCTCAATATCAAAATCCTCCGCCATACCTCCAGTCCTCACGGAGTCATACATAGAATGTCTTTGCAAATTACCTTACTTATATGATTACCGTAATATGGAGGATTAAAAGCTCTCTGGTTCAGACATCAGGCAGGTATGCTTCACATTAGAATTCCCCAATACAAGCCAACAAAAAACGGAAAACTTCTTTTCTTAAAGTTTTCCGTCTGAATGAGATCCGGGATTCTGTCTCCGGTATCCGGTTTGATTATGAGATGCAGCTATGCATCCTGTAATCAGTTCTTCGCTGCTGAGGAATCACCGGATTCAGCAGCAGTGGCGTTCTGCTTTTCAACCTGGTTTCCGGCCGGAGTTCTGTAATTTCCGTGAAGAGTACGCAGTGTATCCTCAATATTCTTGATAACCTTGCTCTGAGTAGAACGCAGAATCATTCTGTTTGACTGATCGTAGGTAAAATAGCTCCAAATCCAGTCCATAAACACAAAGAACTTGTTCTTCACACCGAGAATTGACACCAGATGGACCGCCATCCAGAGAATCCAGGCAAAAAATCCGGCAAATTTAAAGCCCTTTATTTCAGCAACAGCCTTATTCTTACCGATAGTGGCCATACATCCGAGGTCCTTATAGGCAAAAGGAGTCAGCGGCTTGTTCTTTTCAATAGCGATAAGATTCTTTGCAAGTAAAGCCCCCTGCTGAATGGCCGGCTGAGCCATCTGCGGATGACCGTTAGGATAATTGGCGTCACCATCCATCAGAGCGACGTCACCGATGGCATAAATGTTCTTAAAACCCTTCACCAGATTATGACTGTCAACCAGAATTCTTCTTCCTCTGCCCTTGCATTCATCAGGAATTCCGTCTACTGTGCTGGCGGTAACGCCGCCCACCCAGATAAGATTTCTGGTACCTATCTCAGTACCGTCATTCATTTTTACCTTATGATCAACATAGTCAGTCACAAAGGTGTTCAGTTTAACTTCGACCTTCATCTTCTGGAGAAAATCCAGTGCCTTTGCGGATGAATCCTCGGACATACCTGAAAGCAGTCTGCCCTCCCCCTGAATAAGATGAATACGGACACGGGAGGTATCCATGTCAGGATAATCCTTCGGCAGAACATAGCGCTTCATCTCGGCAATAGCACCTGCTATTTCCACGCCTGACGGACCGCCGCCGACGATAACCACATTCAGAAACTCATCGCGCTCCTGTTCATTGGAACAGGTAATGGATCTTTCAAAACTTGCAAGAAGCGTATTACGAAGTCCCATGGCTTCAGGAACGGTTTTCATCGGAATAGCCCATTCCTCGATGTTCTTGTTGTTGAAAAAGTTGGTCACTGTACCATTGGCGAGAACTAGATAATCATAGTCAATCTTACCTATGCTGGTCTGAATGAAATTATCTTCCGGATAAATACCGATAAGCTCGGCCATGCGGAAGTAATAATCCTTGCGATCTTCAAATAATTTACGGTAAGGAAAAGATATGGAGCTTGGATTTAAACCGGCAGTGGCAATCTGATAAATAAGAGGAGGGAACTGATGATAATTATTCTTATCAACCAGCACAACCTGAAAATTAGACTTTTTAAGCCCCTGTGCCAGTTTCAGACCACCGAAACCTCCGCCGATGATAACAACGCGTTTTTTATTATTGCGTTCAATATTAAAGCTCATATTTTCTCCATATTATAATTAGACGTTTCGAAAGAAATCATGCTAAAAAAAGCCTTCCGCAACATCAGTAAACTTTATTTGTCCATAGCTATAGCATATTACAAAAACAGGCAAAATTCTATCAGGAACATGCATGAAATCTATTAATAAGATCTTTTCCCTGTTTTGGTGATAATAAAAGTTAAAATCCAGTATATTTTGCCGTGTTTATGGGCACAAAAGCACCATATAAAAACAATGTCGGCACCTTTATTGAACATACAAAAAAAATTTTTCCAATTTACATTCCGCATTTATAAATTAATTCAATCTAACAACATGACAAGCCGGTCAAACTAAATATTTTTTAATTATGATAGACGCTAAAATCATTTAAAATAGCCGATAATTGTCTGCTTAAAGAAAATGCAACAATGAGCAATAATTTAAAAAATAATAAAAAACGGGCTCAGCAGGAATAACATTCCTTCTCTGATCCCGTTATTAACTTAATCCTGCATCCTTATTAATTCCGCACTCATTATTCAGAGAACTTCTGTTGCAAAGGTGTCAGATAAACCGTGAATAGACGTCGGCCGTATAAACTGAAAAATTATTTAATCCTCATTTTTCCAGAAGGCATATTTTCCTTGGGACTTAGACTGCATGCGCAGCTGTCTTAGAATAATCTGGCAGGAACCGAGAGCTGTTAAGGCAACCATCTCATAGAACTCGCTTCTGAACTTCCCGAAATCTTCAGACGGCAGCTTCTCATTAATAATCATCTCTTCAACTCTTTCCAGTGCATCGAAAATGGTTACATAAATATTATGTAAGACATTACTCATAATCTGCCAGGCTTCATCATATTCTGGAGAAAACATCGTTCCGTCCCATTCAACAGGTTCAATTGCAGCAGCCAGTTCTTTAAAGCACAGAACTGAAAATGTACCGGAAAGATACTCCTGGTCAAGATTTTCCTCCATAATATACAATTCAGTGAGATCATTAACCGCCTTATTCATTTCACTGCTTAAATAAGGTTCCACCTGTCTGAACCTGGTGTAACCGGATCTCACAATATTTTTATATACGAAAAACTCATAGCCTGCATCGAGTCTGAGAGAAACCTGACGCATGGCTTCAGTAAACAGAAGCTTAGCCTCTTCAATTTTCTTCTCATCCAGAAATGAACCGCATCTTTCACAGGCTGACAGAAAAGTATTGGAAATGTAGTCCTTAACCACCCTGATTATTACCTGTACGCGGTTTACAAATACCTCAGCTCCAATATTTGCAGCCTCCGGATTAGCCTGAAGATAATCTATATAAGCATCAAGCCTTTCTCCGAAAAACTCATTTGCAAGATTGCATAGAGTGAGTGTAAGAACCATATCACTATCGACTGTGTTTTTACCTTCCTCACCCAAAGCTGCTTCAACCGTCTCTTCGGTAACTCCGGCGAGCTTATCAACTACAAGAAAACCTTTTACGTTGGTTTCAATGTGCTTCATGCATTCGGTTATCTCCAGATTTTCGTTAAGCATATCAATGTAGCTGTCATAAAAGCTCAGCTGGTCCTCGGTCCATTTGTTCATAAAAAAATCCCATGTCTCTATATAATCAATCACTATTTACAATATATTAATTATTCTTTATATATTCTACGTATGACAATTTACTTCTAGATCTAAAAAATAACAATCTATATAGTATTTATAGCATGGATTTTGTGAAGTATGTACAATTTTTATGATTACAGCTTTCCCGGCGAACCTGAATTCATAAACATACTCTATGAAAAAGGTATGCGACCGTCAGAGGCTCCATAATGACTTAAATTTTGAACTGTTATGCAGTGGTATGCTCCAGCTCTTGTATTTCCTTAGTCTGTTTAGCTAACTCCTGATTTTTTTTGTCAATCAGTTCATCTTTTTCTTTCAGCAGCGCGTTTTTTCATCAATAATCTTAGAAAGCTTGGGCGTAATCGGCTATAATTGACCACTTTTAATTTAATTAGTTGCCCAGTATAACATAATACTTTACCGCTTTTAACTAAAGAGCAGAATTATGCTTTATATAAGAACTATAAAAATAATTGACAATATTTTTAGGTGTGATTTAATTCGGAGTATCTACTAAGGCTAAGGAAAAAAAAGTATTTCCTTAGCTTCTCCAAAGAATCCTAGAACCACCGAAACTTATTTAAATGTCTGGCTGTGCATATTTTATGCCCCGATTATTATAAAACGTAAAATTTGACGAGTATTATAAAAACGCTCGTCAAAAAACGCAAAATCTGACGTGTATTATTGAAATACTCGTCAAAAAACGCAAAATTTGACGTGTATTATTAGCATTCATTATCAAAAATAAAGGTTAATCGTAGGGAGATTTATGGAAGGACAATACAGCATTCCTGATTTATTTTCATTATCAGGAATTGAGACAAACAAAGTTTTAAAAGCATGTAATTCAGCCCATCAAGCACTAGGCGAACTAAAGGGTATTGTTAATACAATGCCAAACCAAGGAATTTTGCTAGGTACTTTACCATTGCAAGAAGCAAAAGATAGTTCAGAAATTGAAAATATCATTACAACACAAGATGATATGTACAGTAGTAATTATCGAACACAACAGTTTGCTTCCATTAGTGCAAAAGAAGTTCATCAATATGCCCATGCAATTAATTACGGATTCCAAAAAATTCAAGAACATCAATTGATTACTTTATCAACAATAAAAGAGATTCAACAAATTCTAGTCAATAATAATGCTGGTTTCAGGAATCAAACAGGAACTAAACTAATAAATCAAAGTACTGGTAGAAGCGTTTATACACCACCTCAAAATAGTGATGACATACTTAAATATATGTCTGCTCTCGAACGTTTCATCAATGATTCTGATGATATAGATTTAAATCCTCTTGTGAAAATGGCAATAATCCATCACCAATTTGAAAGCATTCATCCTTTCTATGATGGAAATGGAAGAACTGGACGAATTGTAGATATTTTGTACCTCATTCAACAAGGGCTACTAGATACACCTATACTATATCTGTCCAGATACATCAATCAGAATAAAGGCGAGTACTATAAGTGCATACAAAATGTAAGAGAAACCCAAAATTGGGAAGATTGGCTAATTTTCATGATAAAGGGCATTGAGCAAACATCTAAACATACTATTATGCTTGTAACAGAAATTAAAAATTTAATGACTCATCACAAGCAAATCATTAAAACCAAAGCTCCAAAATTATACAGTCACGAATTATTAAATAATTTATACAAATACCCATATACAAAAGTAGAATTTGTAGCCGAAGATTGTGGAGTATCACCGAGCACAGCATTACGAAAACTATCTTACTTAATTGAATTAAATATAGTCAAACAAATAAAATATGGTAGGGAATCCTTCTACGTAAACACAGAATTATTTAACATTCTTTCCCAATAATTCCAAAAAGAAGTGATCCATTTTCGTGGAAAAATTTTTTGATTAAATTTTGGCCATTAGTGAACAGCAAATAAAAAAAAATTTTCTGAATGAAGCACTTATCAAGTTAAGTTAAGGCACTATTTTAATAGTGGTGGAATTCTAGGAAGGTATCCTTAGCAAGACTATCAGTGAGAGTTACCTCTCTCCCCTACGGCACGCTCTTGCACAGAATCTGACTTTTACTCACCGATAAATGATTAATTGAAAAGAGGCTTTAGAGTTGAAAAATACCACCTGCATTTACCAATCACCTCTCTAAAACAGAGAGATTATCAGAATACTGAATAGTTATACTTTACAAAAAAACAAATATCCCGGAACAAACCTTCCGGGACATTTATATACTTACATTATACATATATTATGTTATGTCAGCTGTCGCATCCTGTTGTACCTTCCGGAGGATTTACCTCCCCAGGCTTCCCCGTGAAACGGTTTACGGTCTTCAGGATGAGACACACAATGCTCTGAGAACATCAGCTAAATCACACCGGCAAACTTAACAAATACAAATACCAGCAGAGCTACAATGCACAATGCGAAACAGGCTATGTTAACCTGATCAGTATAGGTCTTCTTAGGTCTCTTTTCCTCTCTTATCTTAGCGAAGGCATCCTTTACTATAATACAGCGGACACCGCTGTTCACAGCAAGACAGTAACCTAAGGATGATATCAGGATGCCTAACAGAAGCACTAGATTCTGAACCTGACCTCCGTCATCTATAAGTGAACATATCATGATAACAAGACCTATGGCAGAGAATACCAAAGCTGAATTCATCTGCTTCTTGATTTCACTTACATACCTTGTAAAATTGAACACATCAGTCTTGGCAAAAGCCTGAGCTATTTTTGTTCTCATCTTCGGAGTTTTAACAAAAGCACCTATCAGAGCGCCGAAACCTGCCAGTTCAATGATCACCTGCACCAGTCCTTCAACAAAGCCCAGAAGTAATAGTGACGCCATCGGTGCAAAACAGAGAGGAAGGTATCCTTTCATTTCGTTTTCGGCAGATCCGGAAAGATATTCAAAGTTACCCTGAACGTCATCAGCCTCGATCTCCTCCTCTTCAACATCCTCGGAGGTGATTTCCCTGAAGAAATTGACCAGAACCTGAATGAGATTTACTTTCTCAGCAGAAGACTCCTTACCCTCATTCTTCTTTTGTTCCGCAGTGCCTTCACCTACAGCTTTGGAGGTATCCTCCTGAATCTTTTTATCCAGTTCACTCTCTTCACTGTTTTCATCATCCTTGATTTCATCGGTATTCAGCTTAGCCGCGTACTGACTTTCATCCTCCTGAGCCAGTTCCTCGTCAGGAATATCAAGTTTTCCGGTTACCAAATCAGCAGCATACTTGCTTTCATCCTCCTGGGCCAGCTCCTCATCAGGTACATTCAGCGGGCCGGATACGAGATCAGCGGCATATTTGCTTTCCTCTTCGTTTTCCTGAGCCTGTTCCTCTTCACTTACCTTGATTTCTCCGGTAACCAGATCGGCAGCATACTTGCTTTCATCCTCCTGCTCCAGTTCCTCATCAGGTACATCCAGCTTGCCGTGATATAAATCAGGAGCAATGTCTGTAACCTCTTTTACATCCAGAACCGTTTTATCAATGGAAATCTGAGACAGTTCGTCATCATCAATCTTGGCATCAAAGACCACACTGTTATTGGCATCTGTGGTTTTGCCCTTGTTTGCACTGCTGTAGAATCCGGCGGCAGCCGCAACAACCTCAGGACTTTCAGCATCTGCAGAACGGGAGTTCATACCGTTGCTGATGGCCTCACTCTTACCGGTATTACTGTAAAATCCGGCAGCAACTGCTGCCATCTCGGCACTTTCCGCATCGGTAGCCCGGGAATTCATACCGTTATTAATGGCATCACTCTTTCCGGTGTTACTGTAGAATCCGGCAGCTGCAGCAGCCATTTCGGCATTCTCCGCATCGGCAGCCCTGTCATTGACGCCGTTATTTATAATACCGCTGCGACTTACGTTATTATAGAAATTGCCCCCGGAGGTCACTTCGGCAGGTTCAGCCTTGGCAGCGTCACCGCTTTTATGCAGTTTACTGAAAAAATCACCGCCTCCTGAATGTGCAGATGTATCCCCGGCCTTAAAATCCAAAGAACCGGACTCATCATCTTTCTCCTCACTTGCACTGAAAAGATCTATCTCATCTGTGTCTGCTGAAACCACACTGCCGCATTTATCACAGAAGAACGCATCATCTTCAAGCTCTGCACCACATTTTGGACACTTCATAACAACTTCTCCAAATACTATCCACCTGCTGGATAGAATTCTGTCAAACCTTTAATTTTCTCTTGTTTTTATAGTATTTTTCGGGAAACCCGTAGTTATTATTAATCTTTTTAGCCCACGTCCGGACCGCGAACCGGTCACTCTCTTCCCTGATTTCCTTGTATACTGCCGGCACATCATTATATTCGCCCTCCGGATATCTTAAGAAAAGGTAACTATAAGTTCTTTATAATCACCTGAATATGACATAAGACCGCTGAAGCTGTGTCATGGAACCTATGATATTTTCGGACAATGGAATTAAAAAGAATTATATAATCCCGTCAATAATAAACATTTTATACATGAAAACGTATGTCACGCCATAAACAAACGGAATTAATGAGTTAATTATGAAGATATGTAACATATTTATCAATCTGAGAAGATAAAAATAGGCAATATCCTACAGTTAACAATTCTTTTTCTTACAACTGACAGGCATTCTCTGCTTCATTTTAAAAAAAACTGCATGTTTTTCAACCAATAATTTTTTCTTAAAACCGGCCTTTTTCTAAGTGACTATATAAGAACCGGCCTTTATATATAAGAATACAGATCGTGGCCGGTTCTGAACCTGACGGTTATTCCGCCAATGCCTTAACGCTTTGCCCGTTCAGATTCTGCCCCTTCCGGAGTCTTGCCTCGGTTCTCTCCCGGCTGTTGAGTCTTCCTCTCATATTGAGGGAGCTACCGCTACCGGTGAGGTTATCAAGAGTCATTCTCTCCGGTGAAAGCAGTCCTGCCCGGTCAAGATATCCGCTCCATTCGCTTAAATCGATATTCTCAAGGTTAAGTTCGGACATCTCTTCCAACCGGATCCCCTCGCATTTATTCCGGGAACGGTCCTTAAAGCTCACCCCGTTCATGACGATTCTCGCCAGCGGGGAACTGTAGCAGCAGTAGTCCTCTGTATAGACCAGACATTTGCCCAGAACCTTTTTAGTACACCGTCTTCCCTGATAGGTACATGAATCAAGCTTGAGCCTGATTGATGTCTGTATCTCCTCCGGCCGGCAGCTGGTAGCAATCTCCTTCAGGGTATTGGCGAGCTGATAAGCCACATAGGCAGCCATCACCCCCTGCATGGCTCCCATAACGGCAGGATTAATTTCAAGTGTGGCAATTCCCTCCTCGCTGACTGTTTCAGTAAAGAGGGCGTCTCTTGCCGCTGTTCCCATGGATGCCTCCACCAGCTCGGCAAGCTTTACGGTAAGAGCTTCACAGAAATCACTCATAACCTCTTCGGATACAGTTTCCGTAACATTTCCCAGAATACTGTCTATATTGCTTGAAATGAGCCCCTGGGCGCTTCCGAGAAGCGGACCGTTACTCCACGACCCGGACCCGCCATGGACATTTTTAAGGGAGGACATGGCTGTCTTAAGTGTAGCCATATAGGTCAGCATCCTTACGTATGTTCCCACATCTGCCGTATTAGGAGCATGGCAGCAGTCCATCTCTCCGAAATACCCCTTGCGGCAGCTGCTGCCTGTTCCCTTAAAAATTCTGCAGTCTGCTCCTCCGGTACCGCCGCAGGTAATGTCATTCTGCATAAACTGCAGAGCCTGGAGATATAAAGCTGCCTCTCCAATTCCCCCGGTATCCTCTCCGCCGGAATACATTTTGAGAAGTCCGGGGTCAAGTCCTGTTACCGGATCCCTGCCTGCTCCTCCTAACCCTGAGACTCCTGAAGAGGTACCGGACAAACCGGTATCAGCATAACCTGCCAGGCTGTCGCATAATACCGTGTTTTCACTATAGTTCTCACCATGACTTTCAGTTATGTATGTTCCTTCGGAACACTCATATACGGCTGAAGCCATACTGCAGGAGGAACCATCCCGGGAAAGCAGTTCTCTGTCACTGCCGGAGACATATTCATCGAGACAGTAGTAATTTACCAGACTGCATCCTGCCTCTCTGTATATCCGGCAGTTATCATCCCTACCGCTAATGCCGTTAAACACCGTACAGAAGCGCTCACCGGATATATCCCTGCGAGTCAATGAGGAATCTCCTCCGGCCTCAGTCCCTTTTCCGGTACTGTACTGAACCCGGCATCCGCCGTCTTCCAGACTCCGGTCTATTGTTTCTCTTAGCAGAGTACTTCCGGTATTTTTCTTTATCCCGTTCCCTCCTTCATCTGATGAATCCGTAAGAATCTGCTCTATAACGCTATTCCCCTCTGCCGGGAGTTCCGTGTAAACATGCATGCTTTTACAGAAGGGATCCCAGAGTTTTTTCAGCCGGTCATCCCCGGCAAATATCTCCGGCATGGAAAAATCATGCCTGCAGACTGAACTGCCGTTAATCATCATACAGCTGTCTCTGACATCGTCCGGAGCTTCTTCTCCGTACGCAGGATTATAATCTGCCGCCCCTGAATCCCGGGTCACAGGATAAACACTCTCAAGACATTCTGCATAAAACGGCACCTTATAATGCTCACCGGAACCTGATGATGAATCAGAGGTGTTTTCCATAAGGGATTCCTCCCTTGAGGCATCGGCAAGAAGGCCGCTAAGGCACTCAAGATTGGCGTATCTCTCATCTGAAATTTTCCGGGAACTGTCATAATAAAGATGCAGTCTGATGTAGCCACCGCCTCTTCCGGTAACGGACAGACGTTTAGTAAGCGAAAGCGTAAAGGCATCACCCTCATCAAAATCCCGTCCTCTGTTTTTTAGGTACAGACTTCTCACCTCCGGCCAGATATCAATTTCCGGTTCTTCGGATGAAGCCCTTCCGAGTTCACATACCCCGGCTGTCTCCGGCGGAAAAAGTCCGTCAGGAAGACTCAGTACCTTTGCTGTACTCCCGTCCACTCCGAGAAGAAGCTGAAGATAATCATCATAATAGACATATTCGACATAAAGACCGGTTACAAGCTGCGGATTCACCACAGCAAAACTGATGCTCTCCTCGAATACTGAACAGCTGCCGTTTAACACGGCAATTTCCGGATTTCCCAGCCAGATTCCGATACAGCCCTCGCCGTCACGCCGGGATGGACACTCATCCATCTTAAAGCTGTTGTCCTCGAGAATTATTTCCGGAATTCTGAAGCCGTGACCTATAAGACAGTGTCTGTATTCTGAGGATGATCCGTTCTCTTTTGCAGCTTCCGCTTTTCCGCCACCAGGGGGAACTGTATCCTCTTTCCGGGAACCTGCCTCCTTTTCTGACGGATAGTCATCACCGGAACCGACGGATAGCCATCGTCCGGTATTGAGGAGCTGCTCCTTAAACTCCTGTTCCTCCCTGCTTCTGCTTTTTCCTGCCGCACCAGGATTGTTAACACACCGGAAGCGTCTCCGGTAATCACTCACTGCCGTCAATGCCGGATTTTCTGTGTTTTTCCCTCTGACCACACTGTTACCAGAAAATCCGGCAGCGGCCTGGTTTGACGTCTTTATTATCTGATAATAATCATCGCCATAATAGGAAAGATCCGTCCCGGAGGGAGCGCCATGAAACATCGAAAACGTCGCGGGCCGCCTTTCAGCGGCATTATAATAATCCTGGGCCTGTGATACTGCAGCAGCAAGCAGTGCGCATGCAGGAGTCAGCAACCGGAGAACCACCGGCCGGCATGATTTTTTCATAAAATGCATATCCTCTTTATTACCCGATCCTGATACCGGGCTACTTTGTGTACGATATGCAATTTTTCAGAAAATATATCAGAAATAAGCCTTAAGAATCTGTATAATCGGACTGATGGCGCCTTATGCCTTGATGGTAGTACTCACAGAAGGATCAGTATCATGAATCAGAATGACTCAGACCGTTATGCCGATTTAAAGGAACCGGAAAAAGGTTATATCGGCCCGACATATCAATACACCACCAGAGAGGATTCATATAATAATTCTCATGAAAAAATGTCAGGAGATGATTTAGGTCTCGGAATCTTTAAAGATATTCCCAGCCCTGCCCACGGCCGGGGTTTTGAATTTATTGACGCCATTAAAGTCTGTATAAATAAATCCTTTACCCTTAAAGGCAGAGCCTGTCGCTCTGAACTGTGGTGGTTTTTTCTCGGACAGCTTCTTATATCCATGGTCCTCGCCCTTATTCCGATTATCGGTCAGGTTATTTCCTTACTGCTGACCGTTTCTCTCGCCACGGCAACAGTCAGACGGCTTCACGACCGGGGATTAAGCGGACTTCTGGTTCTGCTGACCATGATTCCTTATTTTCTTACCCCGATTATCATGATAATAGCATTTATTTTATTTTTTATCGGTATCGCCGGCGGAGCATCAGGGGAATTCAATCACTATCAAGAGATAATTGCCTCAGCAGGGATATTTCTGGTTGCATTTATGGTTATATTCGCTATTGTGGAAATAACTCTGATGCTTATTACCATTATTGTATGTATCCTTCCGGCAAATTCAGATACCAATAAATACGGCACCAATCCGCTGCTATAGAGCGTCATCTTTAAACAAAGCTTATGTTTTTTTATACAGAGCTTTCAGTTTTTACACTCCGGAAACCGCTGTACGGCCTTACCCTGCAGCGGTTTGGAATAAATAATACCAAAGTAATTACGTCACTGATGAGAGTATAATTCTCTTATATAAAAATACGCAGAAAGATAATTCTGCCTGTATTTATGTGAGTTTTACGTACTTAAACGCAGCAGAAAATTCAGTTTTAATCTTCTGAACAAATATCCGGTACTGCAGGAACGTACTTTCCTTTACCTTTTCCTTGAACAGCTCTTATTAAATCATTTTCCTCCATTTTCTTTAAAATCAATCTGGCTTTTGTAGTCTGACATGAGAGGATTACCATCACATCTTTATAAGTGATTACCTGCAGAATATCAGTACCTGTTATCACAGCCTTAGCCTCAGTTGCATATTTGATTGATATTTTTCCGGAAACCTCCATCCGGTTCAATTTTTCAGTAAGTAATTTCTTTTTATCTGACAAAACACCATCAGCATAAATCGACGCGTTGTTTGGCCGAATCGACGCGTTTTCACCTCGAATCGGCGCGTTGTTTTGTCGAATCTTATAAATAGCACTCCTCACCATTGTTTTAAGAATAAATGTGCTGTTGTTAAATACTGGTGCCGGCAATCCGATTGACTCCAGTTCTTTGCACATTCGGTCAACACCTTCACCATATTCCTTTACGTATCCGTAATCCTTCAGAAAAGTGGCAATCTTCGGATTACGGGAAAAATGAGTATAGCGGATGTTATCTTTATTCACCATCCCGGCAAAACTACCAGGACTGTCAACCTCTAAACGATCATCAAACATTTTAATCTGTATGTCGGTACCTTTGATTCCATAATCACGGTGAGCAACTGCATTAACCACTATCTCCGTGCGCACAAATTCCTGATATTCTTCCCTGGTAACGAAAATACCATCATGTCCAAGATAGGTCTTTTCTTTCATCTGAATTTTAATGAAATCTACGGCTTTCTCAACTTGATCCAATATGCGTCCTTCAAAAACAAACTGTCAGTCAGCATACACACTATTTTGCAGATCACTCTCTGTCACTCCGCTATCATCATATATAATTCATAAATAAGAACATTCTATGGCAGTTTATCTACTTTGAATTATTCAATTATTTGTAATTTTTGTGATCAGTTGTTAATTTATTCAAAGTTATGTAGAAAATTTTTTGATTATTAATACATGTCTCATTTTTTGCGGGATTTTTTTATTAGAATGAATAGAGTAACCTCCAAAGAGGTAGAAGATTAAGCACTGGTGACAGTCATTTCTCCTCTTTAACTGCAGAGCGTTTTCCTCCTTTAAGCTCTGTACGTGTTGCCAGTGCTTTGCTTTTCCATAAATGTAACCTTATTTGTCTTTTATAGCGCTAGCTCCCTAAAAAGAGCTAGCTTTTTTTGTTTTCAGGATATCCGCTTCCGGATATCCTGTCAGCCGCCTGCACCCAGACAGCAGTTCCGGTAGCGCCATACCAGGTAAACTGCATCATGAAAACCCGGCGGCACCCGGGAATCCCCCCGCCAGAATTCCACCGGAGCCCCAAAGGCATGATTATCCTGACTTTCAGCAACCGGATAAAGCATACTGAAGCGGTACATTCCCTTCTGCATGGAGGTCAAAACACTGGAGCTGCTGCAAAGCGCCCCGTCACCGGAGGTGGTCCTTATGAGTCCCCGGCGATGCATCAGGGCAAGCACTCTGGCAGCTGCCAGTGAGGTGTTTTCCGCTACGGAACCTGATGAATTCATATACCCGCTTAAAGGATAGAGATACCCCCATGCACCGGCACAGTAGAATAGTTCCTCCGATATTCCTCCGGCATAGGCGAGAGAGGCGTCGGCACTGCAGGCTGTTACAGCGGCGGCATCGGCTACCGCGGTAATCTCCGGGGTAGCGGTCAGTGAAAGACTTTCGTCATACCAGCCGGGATCGAATTCCGATGCATACAATAAATCAAAATCCATATACTCGGAACGGCCGCAGTTTAAATCGGTATAAAGATCCAGCATGGTATTAAGCGGAAAACTGTAGAGATGGGCGTGATAAAGGCTGATATCGGAGGTTCCGAGATCTCCGGTACCTGATGACCCCATAGGTCTTTCAGGTACCGGCAGCACCGTTCCCAGAACAGGTGAACAGCCCGGCTCCCGGGTAATCTCAATTATATAGGCCACCTCCCATAATCCTACCACCAGTCCGTGTTCCGGCATGCCGAGACTGTTTTTACAGCTGCAGACACTCCGGTGTGAGGCATTGGCTGGAATACGGCCGTGATCCCCGCCGCCCATATATGTGCCTCCCACATAAACAGGCAGCATTGCCCGGTAAGGTACTCTTTCAAGAATATCTGCGAATATATCCGTCCGGGGACAGCGGTATCCGGACGGATAGCTCCCGTCTCCGGCATTACCCGAACAAAAAGACGGAATACACAGCATAGCAGCCAGAATACCGGCAGGTATATTTCTTATTATCACGGCTTTAAATTCCTCTGTATTTACACACCTTAAAATTCTGAAAATTATCAAGAGACTTTCTGCTTCATTATCCTGTCCGCATTCAGTCTGAAGTACTGCACTGACCTGAATAAAGAAGACAGGCAGTGTTCTTAAACCGGAATCTCGTTATTTATTGCCGGAAGTTTTCCGGCTCACGAATCCCGGACGCATTAAAGGGAGGCATACGGTTACCGCGGATACGCTGAATAATGCTCTCTCGGGCATCGGCAAATTTTTCTGAAAACAGTGCTTTGATCTTTTCATTCAGAGGTAACGCAGGAATGCCGGGAACCGGAATTTTTACGGCAGGGATCCGGGCACCGTTACTGTTTCTTAAGAGACTTATCCCGAAATTTTCCCCGGAACCAGCCTGTATATTACCGGCAGTGACATAGGGGACCTCTCCAACCTTATCCATCATAAATGCCTCAGGATTGATACCGAACGGGCAGCGCCGGCGGATTAGCATACGGGTTAGTTCTGATGACAGGAATACCGGAAAAAGAAGTCCCCCGTTAACTCCTTCTTCAGTTACTCTCTCAGTACCCGCAGTTCCCCGGTTCTCTACCCGCAGATTACGGCATATTGCAAGTATATTCTCGGCACCCAGACGCTCATCAACATAGATAGTGACCGCCATCCGGTCACTATCCTTAACCGTTTCATTTAGGGAAACTCTTTCCCCGGAAAACAGCATAATCCCCCTTGTATCATCATCCTGATAGAAATCATCATTCCTAAGAGAACTGATAAAACCCGGGCCATAGGATTCCTCCCGTATTTCGTGCATCAGGTTTTGTCCGTTGCCCCCTGAGACCTCCCCGGTATTGTTCTTTAGCGGGAAATTATCCTCTCCGGTATGCTCTTTCTCTCCGTTATTTCTGATATTCATGTCTGAATTTTCAAAAAACTCCGTTATGCGGGTTATTTCATCAGCAGCATCCTGAAAACGGCTGGAGCATGATTCATTCAGTTCTGCAGGAGAATTAGAAGGAGAAACAGATCCGGTACAGTCAGAGAAATTATCAACCTGAACCTCTCCGGCTTTTTCATACCAGCTTTCGCTATCAGGTTGATGCTCCTTTTTATCCTCTCTACGGCTCTCTTCTGCATCTCTTTTATCCGGATCCCGCAATATACGGATTTTCTGGTGATTTGATTCCTCACCGCCGGTTACTCTGTAAATCTCCGTCTCCAGACTGAAGACATTTTCCGCTGTTATCATTACCATGAAAAACGTCATGAAACCGGTCAGGGGGATATATATCCCTTTTTTAAAGAACCGCACACATGATCCGTAGATATCAGCCATCAGTCCTGTTCCTTCCCTTTATTACTATCTGTATATCACCGCCACATAAAAAATACGGGACCTGCTTTTATCATGCTGCGCTTTACCGGTCCGAGAAGCCTTGAATCAAGAGCATCCGCACTGTCACCGGAAATCCAGTACTCATCCTTTCCCATCTCAGCGCATCCGGAATCCCTGAGGGACTCTTTACGGAGAGCTTTCAGAGGAACTTTTGGCTTAAGAGCCGAATACCGGAAAAATCTATACTGTTTTCCGGGATAAATACTGATAATTTGCGGAGTGTAAATGACATATGAGCCTGATACAGTACGGCAGACGAGGTCTCCGGGAACCGCCGCCACTCTTTTAAGCAAGATGGTATTCTGAGAAAATATGCCCCATTTTTCTTTAAGCTTCAGCGCTACCACCCTGTTTCTCGACATATAACCGCCATCTCCGTTATTTTCATCCTCTTCTCTGTTGCCGTTGCCGGTGTCTTCGTTACCTGTCGTTCCGGAATCATTCTGCATCAATACCCGCTCTCCGGAGCCGGAGGCTCCGGGAGGAGCCTTTCTCTCCTCTTCGCTAAAATCAGGATCCCGATAGATAAATAACCGGCCGAGACAGACGTTTTTCTGTAAATCAATCCCTATCTTTATGTGAGATAACGAGGCAGTCTGCATTATTCCCGCAGTAAGTACTGCCGCTGTTCCGGCAAAGCGGGCAGCGGCACGTCCGAAACTCCTGCGGTGTGTGCGCGATGCTTTTTCAGATATTTTCATATGTAGGCTTTATTTCCTGTCACCGGAATCAAGGATCCGGGTGATGGCCTCGGCAACTGTACATCCATCCCTTACCAGCTTTTCAATGGCATTCACCTCCTCGGCTCTGGTGGAATACAGGAGTTTTCTAAACGGATCCACCACCAGACGGCCGACGGCGTTGCCGCGGTCGCTTATAACAAATATCTCCGAGTAGACACCGCTCAGAGTATGTACAGATCTCAGGAACTCATACTCCCCGCCGGTAAGCGGCAGTCTTTTCTCCTGTTCGAGGATATTAATGGTTTCCGCCTTCTGCCCGAGAAGGTACATGTTGGCACTGTTTTCCGCTATGGCCATGCCTACCTCGGAGCTGTACAGATCATTTACCGACTGGGTAACAGTAACTGCGGCTCCGCCGTATTTACGGAACCTGCGGTATCCCGTCTCAATAAACCTGGCCACGTCACCGTCACGGAGAAGATCCCAGGCCTCGTCAATAATAATGATCTTGGGACGGTTTCTTTCCCCGAGATACATATTCTGCTGAATCTGATAGATAAGCTGCAAAAGAACCACCTGCTGGAGATGGCGCCGTCCCTTAAGCTCCTCGAGTTCTAAAACGGTAAATCCCCCTTCCCGGAACTCAATATTGTTGTGTCCGCTGAAGAACCTGCCGTACTCACCTGCTGAAGTAAAGGAATAGAGCTGTCTTCCGAGGTCACTCACTCTCGGATCCTCCTCCCGGTTAAGAGTATCGGCAACCAGATCTATGGTTAAACTGTTTCCGTGGATTTTGAATAGTTCACCGGTAATCCTTTTAAGCTCGGCATTCTGAAAATCTGTAAGCTTTTCCGTCGGGGCAGCCATTATGGCCAGAAGACCGTTAATCATATCCGCTTCATCGGCATAGTCCCGGACACATTCAAAGGGATTAAGTGACACCTCTGAATCAATGCCGAAGGAAAGAAACCTCCCGCCGAGAAAACTGCAGAGCTTTTCATAGGAGCGCCCGACATCAATAACATAGCAGAGAGCCCCTCTCGCAAGATATGAAACAATAATTTCATTAACCAGAAAGCTCTTACCGCTTCCAGACTGGGCGGCAATACACAGGTTGTAGTTTGTTGACGAATCATAAAGAGAAAGATTCATAAGCTGTCCGGATCTGCTGAAAAGATTCACTACACCGGTGCCGGTTCCCCTGCTGTCCGCAAAAACCGGGAGCAGCGGCAGAACATGCGGAGAGCACAGAGTCCGGAAACGCATCAGAGAATTAAAGGACGATAAATCCGTACCGAAAGGCAGACTGTTTAAAAAAATCGGCAGGATATAATATTTGTCAGGCATCACCTCGAAGCCGAGCTCCTTGTAATAGGTTCTGAGAGCGGAAACGGTACTCACCGCCTCCCGTTCATCTCTGCAGAAGGTGGTCACGGTGAGATTGAATTTCAGCGGTCGTGAACCGTTCTCCATCTCCTGGTAAAGAAGGTCAAAGCCCTGCTTTTTTACGGCAAGCTTGGGCTCAAATTTCAAAAGCGGACCGTAGGCCTGGTTTACCACCCACTGTCTGCGGGTATTTATAGAAGAACGCAGTGATGACACCTCCGGGTAATGAATTGTTCCGGTTATGATAAAAGGAGTAAAAATCCCTCTGGTACCGGTAAGAACATCCGCGGCATAAGAAGCGGCATTGCCGAAATAGATATACTCGGGATACCTTTTGACTGAAAAGGTATTTACCCGGTAGCCACCGATTTCCAGATGATCCGCCGCAATCAGGAGCTCACTGTCATAGTCGGTAAGCTGTTCATTTACCGGAATTCCCTTATCAATACCCCGGTTATCCCTGCACCATGAAGCAAGCGGAGAGGCGTTAAAGAACGGTCTCAGGGACATCAGCAGATCCTCACTTGTCATAGGCCTCACCCGGAATCCCGCTGTAGAAAGCATCTGTTCCATGGTTTTGACATAAACGACGCTACGCTCAAGCTCCTCATCCGCAGGCTGAGTACTGCGGCACGGCAGAGTCAGAGTAATAAGGAGAACATAGTTTCTGAGTCTTGATGAGATACCGTCCGGCGGGTTGCCGACGCACTCCTTTAAAAAATCATTCTTCTTTTTAAGAACCCGGTTTAGCACGCTGTCAGACGGAAGTCCCAGCCGCACCCGTTCATTCTCAAGGATAAAACCCCCGATGTCCGGAGAGGCCAGCAGACTGAACTGCAGTACGGCATTTTCCGGAAAATCCTGATTTATAAGGACATCAAGTCTTTCAGCCACACTGTCATCCCCGCCGGAAAGAGGCTCAGCAGTCATACCGATGCCCAGTGATGTCTGACTGGAATCATTAAGATAAAACACCTGCCGGTCCTCATCATATGCGAGGACCGGATAAAGTGAACTTATTCTGCCGGTTACTTTTTTGAAATTCACGATGATTCTCCTGATATAAGGCACAGTATTTGCAAAAACAACCTTATCAGGAGGTTAAGCGACACTTTATGAATATCGCCTTAATAAAAACTGCCCGGATATCCGTGAATAATCTGAACCGGAACCATGGTGGAATAACCCGGGTGGGATATAACGCGGGAGAAACGGGGTTAAAACCGGATGAAAAATGAACATATTAAAGAGCACATCAGAAAACTCTCAGGAAACTCGTTTGATACATCCGTAGTCCACTGCTACAAATTCATCCTGAAAAAACGCATCGCTAAGAGTATTCCAGTTTGGAAATACAGCCTAAGTCATATATAATGCACACACTTAGTATTTTTGTACCTGTTTTATGCAGTTCATACTGATACAGATTTTGGATATAAACATGAATGATTTTATCTTACATTTCGCAGTTAAATTATTTTAATTAACCATTATATATCGAACTATTTTTTAAGAGACTAACATTTTGAACTTGAAATTAATATAGATACACGTCACAAAATTACACATACAAATTAATTTGATCTAAAAATGTGATACACCGATCAAATTATATATTTTTAAATTATGCTAGGTGCTTCAATCCTTTAGAATAGCTGATATTTGTCAGCTTAAAGGGGAAGTACGGTAATGGTTGCTAATTTAGACATGGATATTAAACCATACGTTGTTGGTCATC